>Ga0310690_10008730_pt1 | contig 12809 bp, 18 predicted proteins | sample AusTroGonzalo_MG_2_FD_207661 | JGI IMG/M metagenome (GOLD analysis project Ga0310690, IMG submission 207661) | Bovine rumen microbial communities from tropical cattle in Woodstock, Queensland, Australia - Gonzalo_04 (v2) (version 2) | ecosystem: Host-associated > Mammals > Digestive system >...
TAGACATCGCCTGCCTTGGTATAGTAATCTTCATTGGCGTCATATACACTTGCTGTAGAGCACTGTGTATAGACATCCTGTGTTAAGGGAGCACTGGGATACTCGGGAAGAGCAGTTCCTGCAGGTGCTGTGTAAAACATTCCGGAAGCTGAACCAATTCCGAGGTTCACATCATTCGTCATATTATATTCCTCCTGTTGTTTGTATTTGTGTTTTTTCAAGATGTGCTGTGATTCTTAATCTTGCACTTCTCATTGCTAAATCAGGTCTTACAGGGTCATTTCCCCATGAACCTGAACTTACTACTTCAATGTAGCGAAGAGCCGTTGTCTGTTCCTTTGCTATCTGTTTCAAAACTCCGATGGCATTATTGAGTAAAGTGGTTGCTTCACCCTCATTTTCTGCTCTGCTATCCAACACAACATCAAAATGATCTATTGTGTCATAGTCAGAACCACCGACTTGAGAAACTAAGATATTGGGAAGTGAATAGTTCTCAGGAAGTGGTCTTAAATAAGTTGTGCCACCTATCTGGTAGCCGTTTAATGCCTGGGTGACTTCGTATTCGATATCAATATTTCTATCTATAATCATTTACTTCACCGCCCTGCTTAAGACCTTATTTTCTGATTCAGCTGCTACAGCAGCTCTATCTTGGGAAACTACAAATGAAATCCATCTTCCACCTGCGTAATGTCCTTTAATGGTTTCTTTCTTAAAACCTTTAGAACCAGCAGGAATATTGGCATTAGCCCTTGCTTCAACACCAGATGCATAATCATCAACTAAGTCCTTGACGCCTTCGCTGTTTACAATCTGTCTGAAACCAGCATCAATGAATTCTAATTTCTCAATCATGATTAACCTCTGTATGAAACAAGACTAACTTCAATGTGATCTAATCTACCTGATGCGGAAGGCCATTCCCTGATATCTCCATCTATTGTGTAGAAGTGATTGTTAAATGCTATCCTGTCACCAGCCTTGATATCTGTATCGGCTGGCATATAGCAAGTATATCTATCAGTAATACCAAGTATTCTTCCGTCTTGAGATAGGGTAGTGGAAGAAGGCTGCATAGAACAATTCTTGATTGTCTTTTGTGTAGAGTTGTCCCAATCTGGAACAGATTGACCTCTTACTTCTTTGGTGCCCGGTCTGATAACAACTACAGATTGCTTAAAGAAAGTAGGTAACATATTTACCTCCTCATTAAATCAATCATTCCGATAACTTGTTTCTTCAGTCCGAGTGCCTTCAAATCACTTGGCCAAAGTGCGATTCTTCCTGAAGCATTAGGGAGTAAATAGGACTGACTAATGCCCCCTGTGGATTCGCTATACTGAGTAGCTGGGAGCTGAGCACCAGGAGTATTTAACTCCCTCATGACTACATCAACGGTAACTGTTTTAGCAATATGGAGAAGGATTCGATACTTGTAAATTACCAGTATTTCAGCTTCATTTGCAGGAGCATCTGTAAAGGTAATTACATTATCATGCAGCGTGTAATCTGATATAAGCATTCCGTTTGATGAAACACTCTCAATAGCTACTGGCTTATCAGATAAAGTAAACTCATGTGAATAGCCATCACCTTCCAAACAGTCATACTGAACTCCTAATTCAGATGAATAAATCATTTCATCGAAGTTCTTTCCGACCTTTTGTGCTTCAAATCGGATCTGATTACAGACTTCAGGAATTAATGCTGCGGCTCTACGCTGCTCATCAAGACTAAGAGCTCTTTTCAATACTGTGATATCAGCAACTGTTGCGTAGTCTGCCATAATTACTTTCCTTCCTCTTTTTTGGTAGTCTTCTTAGACTTGGATTCAGACTTGACAGGTTTCTTGGGAGCCTCAATTGGCTCCCAATTTGCCTGTTTAAAATCTTCACCGAACTCTAAAACTATTCCGCTTCTCTTATTACGAAACTTCATAGGCTAAGACCTCACTCCTCAGCATTGACAATAACTGCGAATGCATCAGGATCAATGATGCCCCAACCAACATATGCCTCAGTTCTGAGAAGTACCTGGTTAGCCTGCTTAAGATCTGCAGCACCGCCGTCAGGATTACCATATTCGATAACTTCGAGAGGGATAATCTCAGAGAAGCCCCACTTGAAAGCATTCTGGAAGTCACCAAGTACAGCATAGTCATAAACTGCTGTTGAAGCGGAAACACCAACTGTCTCATTGACATCAGCAGGAATACCACGGACTGCACCAGGATTGCCACCCCACATGAAGTCTTCATAAGGCTTCTGTCCGCCTGCATAAGTTGTCTGAGAAAGAGCAGTAGAGAATGTAGGACTCATAGCGATACCTGTGCAAGTATAACCAGCACCAAGACCAGCGATAGCTGCTGTGATATCTGCCTCAGCTGCTGTGGAAACAACCTTATCAACACCGGAAAGTCTGTCGAAGCAGTTTGTACCGATGATAGAAGATGTTGCCTTGCTTGCAGGATTGAGACCGTGGAATGCCATGATATCAACACCACGAGCAATCTTCTTAGCGAAACCATCAGTAAATGCTCTGAGGTACTCAATCTGCTTTTCTTCTGCACATCTGATGAACTCGTCATTTACACGCGCATTGTAAACAACCTTTACAGGTGTAATTGTTACTGAACCCATCGTGCCATCACCAGCGGGCTTGTTTCCACCCTCTGCAACGATAGAAACATCACTATCAAGAGAGAATGTCATAATCTCATTACCGCTGAATGCGATAGGTGTCTGTGCGGAAAGTCTTGCGATAGAAGACTTACCAGATACTTTGGAGAAAATCTCCGGAATCAGTTCCTTAGGGAAAAGGCCTGTTGAAGCGATAGAACTCATAATGTTCCTCCTTTAAAAATTATTCTGTTTTCTTAATGGTTGATAAAAGTTTCTTGTACGCAGCATTTTCAATAGCATGTTCAGGATTCTGAGTTATGCGTGGTTCAGTTGCTGCCTGGGGTGCCTGTGGCTTTGTGGTACCAATCAATTCTTTGAGAGATTCTGCATCCTTTCTGATGTCTTCTTCTGTCTCTCCAGAAATCCTTGATGCCATACCATAAGGCAATCCCATTTCGTACGCTACCTTGCTCTTTAAATTAGCCGTTTCATACGACTTGACCTGAGCAGTTAAGGTCTCTATTGTCTTGGAATCTTCTGAATGAGATGCTTTGATCTCTTCGATTTGTTTCTGATATTCAGCAATTACTTTTGCATTGTCTTCTGGAGATATCCAGTTTGCAAATTGCTTTGTTACTGAATTCCTTTCTCTTTCAAGTCTCTCTTTGATCTTTGCATCAAATTCATCTTGTGTCTGAATTGGTTGAAATTCTCCCATGTTAAATTCCTTTCTGCCCACTTACCGCGTGGTTTGCGTAAATATGTTAAAAAGAGGTCCCATTCGGAACCTCTCAGTAACTAACCTTTTGTGCTTTTTTGTCTTTTGAACTATCACATAGCCAGTATGCTAATGCGCAACTCTGTAAAAGCGTTACTTCAACACCTTGGCGGATTGACCTATAACCAAATCCACCTTGCGTACCAATCGCTCTCTTTTCACAGTTGGTAACTGACTGAGTTAATGAGTTCTGGGGCATATGGCATATCGTTGCATCAAATATGCCTTTTTCAAAATCTGCACTTGCTGCAACTACTTCTTTAGCTTTGGCAAATGTATATCTTTTAACCCCGGCTTTCTTTAACTCATCTTCAAGCAATTCCTCGCCGATAACTCCATCAATTATTATTCTGTTGTAATTGATTTTCTTGATGAAGTTTATCATCCAGTCATTACCTTCACGAATTGGTCTGCAATCTATGGCTTCAACAAATATCTTATTTGTATCTGTCCTGACTGCAATTGAAAGTGAAACTGATTCAGCATCGCGCCCATATTTGATACCGACAAATAACTTACCAGTGAGTTTAGGTAATACTGAAACTTGGACTGCTTCCCATTCTGTCTTAGTGATTGCAGATTTAAGATTAAACTTAACCCATAATCCTAATCTTTGAATGTTGAAGTCTAAAGCATCAGAACCTATCTCATCCATGACTGAACGCTCGGTGAAGATTGTTCCGAGTGATGGATTGCATCGATACCAAGCATCTTTGTCATTAGGTGAAGTCATTTCTTCTACAGACCATTCAGCCCAACCTGAATCATGAGTATCTCCCTTGAGTATCTTCTTGCGATATTCTTGGAAGACAGTTCCTGAAGAACTCATTGTTGGTGGCGTTCCGCAGAATATAGTTTGAGGGTTTTTAGAATCGGTTACGATATACTTCAATGCACTTTCTTGTGCATCATTGTATTCCTGAGCCTCATCAATGACCAAGAGATCAAATCCTTCACCTAAACCGCCTTTAGAGGTTCGGGTTCTATATTCTATCTTTCCGCCTGTTTCTTTCAGAATGATTATTTCTCGCCCCATTGTTTTGATCGCGTGGTAGGATAGACCAAGTTTTTCTACCCAATCAACTAATCGCTCAAATGAAGCATGCTCTGTAGAAGTTCTATGTGCGGTGTGCATTATGTGCTCACCATTTACAAGTCCCCAAAACTCTCGGATATGAACAACCTCGGTCTTGCCGTTTCGTCTCGGCACTGAATATCCGAATTTCGTGCAATTCCATAAGCCATCATCATTGACCGACATGATATCGTATAGGAGTAACTTCTGCCAGTCTTGAATTTCTTTACCAATCAGTTTATAGAGTTTAACTGCTTGGTTTCCTTTAGTTTTGGTATAAGGCAGCACCACTGATTCCGTAGGGTATTGATTTGCTTCTCTTTCTATGGAATCAGTTTCAGGTATACTGTGGGCAGGCGTTGTTTCGTCTGCCATAATAAATACCTCGTATATGCGATAGATAAACTCTTACTTTCGGATCAGGTTCTTAAACCGGTGATCTTATCCTTGGGTTCATGTTATTCCTCCTCATTGATTCTTGGAGTTTCTGATTCTTCCTCTTGTATAACCATTTTCAAGATAATTCGATAAATCCTGAGGTAATACCCATTTACTTATTACTCCATTATTTATCCATACCCTACCTAGGTTTTTCCCTTTTCTTGCCAAACTAAATTTAAGTTTGGTTTCTTCACTATGTCGGTGTCCAGTATGTCCATGACACATCTTATATTTGACTTCATCAGACCGACTATTGTAGGAATCTCTCAACTTCTGTCTTCGTTGTTCTGTAATTGTATTTAATCCCAATTTATATGCTCTGATACCATTCTCTCTGTGAGATACCCACTCCAAATTGTCAGAGCAATTATTATGAGTATCACCATCAATATGGTCAACTTCCTGCTTATATTCAGGAACACCATGAAAAGCAGCACAAACTAATCTATGAACTGAATGCTGTCCATATCCTTTTAAGGTAACAAGATAATAGGTTCCTGTCTTACATATATACAGCAACTCCTTGTTAGAATTCCTTATGTTGCCAATATTCGAGGCTTCATACCCTTCATATTCAGGAATTGGCTTCCATATCTCATTCATCAAGAGCCTCCTTTATGCGACCCTCTTGGACAGCCTTATCATAAACTTTTGTCCAATAGTTTACTTTACCCGTTGGCTTCATTCCTTCGAGTTTTATAATGCACTGACAATTTGTATGGTGTCCAAAGAAGCCATCTGGAGCTTGATAAGTTTCATAAGTACCAACTAAACTTCTGCACCACTTGCAAGCACCGCTATCTGCTATCCTGGTGTATTTAACTGTTACTCCAGAATGTTCCAAAAACTTACCATTGGTTGTGATTGTCTTATCAACAGCAGATTGAGTCAGATTTGTTATCTGTTCATTGATTGCTTGCTTATGTGCCTCATAACCCTTGTTGAATACTTCAGTGATAAGATTATTTATCCTATCCATATCAGGATCAGGTTTAACTGCTTGTAATCCTAATCCATAGGAAGCATTGATTTGGTCTTGAACCATCATTGCAGCTTCAGTTGATAATTCATATGCATCTAATAAAGCAGGTTTGAGGAGCTTGCTTACATATTCTGCGGTGTAAATCATTTCTTCCTCTGATAAAACACCAGTGGCACTTATCGTTTGTCCTAAAACTTCACCTAACTTGATAGCATATGCTTGTGCCTGTGCAAATGTGGCTGTTGTTCTGGCATCTGCAATATCTTGAACCAGTTTTACTAACTCTGGGTTATCACGATAGGCTTTGTTTAGGGTTTGAATAAATTCCTCGTAAGTCATAAATCACCTTACAAACTTTGAAGAAGTGCTCTGACGAAGTTTTCATCTACTGCACCCGGGTAACTCTCTTGGATCTTGAACAGAGCATCACCAAGCGCACCTAACTGACTAATATCAAGTGCAAAGATAGGATTCCAAATCGCCTTTTCCATATAGATTTGATTGCGTGTGTATGCAACTTCATCTCTTACACAGGCTGCAAGGAAACCTACATTTATAAATCCGCTTGCAAAATCTGATTGAGCCTTCCTTGCAATCAATCTGAGATTTTCATGGCTGGCTTTTATTGATTCAGCAGATGTAGGATTGCTCTTTACAAAACCTAAATCGTCTGTAGTCAATCCAGTTTCACCGGCAAATAATGATGCAAACATTTCAAGCTGGTCATTATGCGGTGCCATTGATTGCTGAGGGAAAGCACCAACGGTAGGGGAGTTGCCATCTTCGTCTTTGGTAAATGTAATCATCGCTGACATAGCTGCATGCCATTTATCAGATATTTCAGCATCATCAGATAAACCAGTTACCCACTTCTGAGGATAACTAAAGAACTCTGCCGAAATTTCTGATCGCTTAACAGTTCTTAAAGCAGAACCCTGTATTGACATACAAGCTCTTGAAATTCTTGAATGTCCAAAAGGTCTGACTGCATCAGGTCTATAGATAATAGGTACCAGCAACGGATATGATGCAGGATTGGCCACTCTTACAACTTCATTAGTTCCATAATCTGTTATCTCTGTATATTCAGCCGTGAAATATGCATCTATTGTCGGAATGCCATTCTCGTCTGTTTCTAATACGGCATAACCTTCCTTAAGAAGTCCGGTAGTAGAATCTATGACACCAGTTGCATGACCGCCATCTATTACTTGAAGCTGAGGAAAACCATCTTCCTCATGGATATAAACAAAGCTACAAGCAGAAATCAGTGCAGATAAAATCGCAGAATCAAAAAATGTATCTGGATTATTCTGTTCAAAGATACCATTAAACCCAAATACATCATTATCAAACTGGTTGAACTTCAATCTATCTGCGAGAGAATCTACAGCCTTTGCACACCAACCGAGTGAACCCATCCAATTTCTTAACTGAGGTGGTGTTGAGATATCCATATCCCAAGTTCTGTTCTTCATTTCATAGAAATTGTAACGGACATCAACTCTGAGTTTCTTGCTGGCTAATTTTGCTTTTAGATAACCCTTACCTTTATATAAATACATACCTTTAATCATTCCTCATCATCAAGTATCTGCTGTTTTATATCTTCCACAGAAACTTTAGCTTCGGTGTATTCCACGATTTCTTCTTCGGGAGCATCTGTAGTTTCAGTTTCTGTTACTTCGCTGGTTACATCAGTATCATCAGTAGAATCGTCTGCTAATAACCTCTGTAGATCAGATAGTGACCTCTGATTGACACCAATTCCATCACCCATAAGGTCTTTAACAATCTTATGCCTTGCTTGTACCGCCTGTACTCTTGTAGTAGCAGATATGGTCGGATCGTTTATGATTTCATTCAATACCTTTAAATCTTCCAACCTTAATCGCTTTGCTTCCTCTGGGGTTAATTCCTCATCGGCTGCTACCTCTGGGCATTTCTTGATAAAGTTACGAACTTCAGGCGGTGTGGTTACTTTTTCATTCTTTTTCATAATCTTGAATGTGTAGGGGTTTACTTTCATTACATTTGCCATGCATATCTCCTTGAATTTCTTATTTTCTCGCGCGTTAATGGAAAACCCCGTGTGTTTTTATCGTGTATAATGGTTTGGCCAGCCTTACAGATTTGTAAAGGTGGTACACCCCCCACATTATGCAGGAGATTCTAATAAATTCTTGAATAATTTCGGGATTGTTATGTGGGGGATGCCTTATACTTCTTTGATTTCCACGCCGTATCGGTATTCGAATATCTTTTTCTTTAGGTTATAGACATCTGTTTTGTAACCTTTGGCGTCCCAGACTTCTAATTCACCATCTTGGTTCTCAAAGGTAAAGTCTGCTATGTATTTGATTGCTCTGACTGTTCTGCCATTGATCGTGTATTTATCAAGCAAGGTAAAAGGTACTTGTAACGATAGTGAACTTATGTTGCCATCTGTTTCCTGTTGTTTCAGGTATAGATATATTTCTGCCTCATGACGACTATCGAACTTATGACCGTCTATCTCAACTTTTCTGTTATGGTATTTCATGTTGCTTTATAGGCTGTCCAGTCTGTACTGAGTGGCAAATCTCTGTTGTTTACTTCGTTTTCTTCCGGTTCCTCAGGCTTGGTTTCTCTGATCTGCTGTTGAAGTTTGTCTGACTTCTGACGATTGCAGCACCAGTGGGCTAACTGAAGATTATGTAAATCAGTAGGATGTCCACCTTTGATTACCGGGATTATGTGGTCTACTGTCGGGGATAAAGGGTTGGGCCACTTAAGCGTTTTGTCTACCGGATTACCACAGATTCCGCAGTTAGTTTGTGATGATAAGATTGTCTTCTTTGCTCTTTCCCAATCGGCCTTGTTTCCTCTGTATCCAGGTTGTCGGCTTACAGGAGTTGCTTTGTACTCGTAAGGTCCGAACTTGATTTTAGCCATCTTGGTTTTCCTCTTGCGGTAAGCCTGTCAATTCCAGATATCTTTCAAGGGTGATAAACGGAATGAAGTAGCCTACTGCGATAGCCGCATTCTCCATTGTTCGCCAGAAGTATTGACCTAAGTCTTTCGAACTGTATATCAATACATCTGAATTAGTCATATTGAGCAAGGCCTCAAACTCTTGTATGTAATCCTTAGCGAGCTTGAAGTTGTCATATATGATTGTTTCCGACTGGTTTAATGCGGATTTCCTAAAGATTTCGCCTTGTCCGTAGAAGTAACAGTAGAGGATTACCGCTACTCCGTGGAATGTTACGAAATCTTTTACTTCGTCACCGTATTTCTTGTAATACTCCAGGTATGCATAGCCGGTGGACTGGATATATTCTCCTAAGTGATTAGCAATAAATAATCCAGTTTCTCGTCTGCTTGCACTTTCAGGATGTGCTGTCCAGTAGTATGTAACAGCATTGAGTATGATAGGTTCTATCTTATCGTGGTTTAATGCACAGGTTACTCGGCTTGACCATAGGATATCTTCGTGAGATAGGATTGATTCTCCTTTATCCTTGTCAAAGATGAAGTTAATTCCATGTTGTTCTATGAAACTTCTTCTGTATATCTGTCCGTGTGTCCAACCGTGTACTGTCTGATAGTGCTTTAACACTCTGCCATCAGGACTGACTTCATCGAATTGGCTTGAAATCACTACTGCCTCAGGGTGTTTATCAATGCAGTTACTGAACTTATCCAGTGCCTTTAATGCAAATCTGTCATCATGATCCGCAAAGATTAACCAATCTCCAGTGGCTTGCTCTAAGGCAGCCTGTCTGGTATTACCGGGGCAGTGATTCAGGTTTTCCTTAACCCTTGTCCTAACAATATTCAGCTTTTCTTCATATGGTGCGATTATGTCATCATATGGTTCTGTTGAACGGTCATCTGCGATTACTACTTCAAGATCCTTGTATTTCTGCTTTGCTATGCTGTCTAATAAAGCACCAATGCAATTCCTTGAGTTGAATGCAGGTATCAATATTGAAAATCTCGCCATTTCCTTTTGCCCTTTGGAAATAATAAAGCCTCCAGGCGGCATCCTGAAGGCGACTTGAAGGTTAGTGAGTACCCTTTTGGTATGTACTCATAATATTATAGTAATGCATGTCCTCACAATAATTGATATACATTTAAGCGGTTTTCAAAGCAAAAGAAAATGCCTCGGAAACTCCGAAGCACTCTCTCAACCGAATAAGCTATTAAGCCTATGGACAAAGTATATCGTGGAGAAACTGTGAAGTACAGTTCTGTAAGCCACAATATATAGTGGGTGTGTCCGATTATCTCACTCCTAATCGTTAAAAATGATTAGGGGGCATTGTATATGGAAGAGATATGGAAAGATATTGCAGGATATGAAGGCCGGTATCAAGTATCAACTCTCGGCAGAGTTAGAAATAGTAAGACCGCGAGAATTTGTAAGCCTTCAAAGTGTGGGGGATCTCGTAATTATCTTCATGTTACCCTTTATCAAGGTTCGCACGATTCTCGCAAATCTGTCAGCATACATCGACTTGTGGCAGATGCATTTATTCCTAACCCAGATAATCTGCCTGAAGTAAATCATATTGACGGAAACGGATTTAATAATGTCGTCAGCAACCTTGAGTGGATAACTCATGCAGAAAATATGATTCACGCATCCAAGGTCTTGGGCAAGAGGGTAGCCTGTTGTGAAACTTTCGCTAAACCTATAATCCGAGTAGAAGATGGACAAATCTTTAACAGCATTACCGAAGCTGCAAAGGCATGTGGAATGAAAACTGGTGCTTGTATTTCTCATTGTTTGAATGGTCGCCCTTACCACAATACAGCCGGTGGCTATCACTGGAAATATGCAGACGCGGCGACTTTGTAGCGACTATGAAAAATAATAAAACCCTCAAATCCAATGGATTCAAGGGTTCCGTCTGGTGGATGCTACAGGACTCGAACCTGTGCCCAATGCTTTTTCTTGATAGATTAGCGAAAGGTTTGTGATGTGTCAATGCCTTATTTTATTAGGTTTGAGAAATGTCGATAGTTTTGTGAGAGGTTTGCAAAAGTTTCAATATAGATACCGCAGCGACCTTTTGTAGCTACCCTTTTAAGTTGCTACATATCAAGTGAACTCCTTCTTATCCAATGCGGCTGCCGTTTCTTTGAGCATCTGATCGGTAGTGTGCTGATAAGTCTTGAGCGTGGTCATATCTACAGAATGACCGACCAATGACTTAAGTACTGATTCTGGTATTATTCTGGACGCATACGAAATAAATGTGTGTCTGCAACTGTATAGCGTAATAGTATCATCAGCACCAATCTTTTGACACAGTTCCTTAAAACTTCTATTTACCTTGGCTGAAGAACCGATTTTTCCAAATGAATTGCAGAAGATATATTCTGAATGTAAATCTTTGGTCTGATCAATCTGCCTGTCTATTGCTTGCTTGGCTAATGATGACAAAGCAAACTTACGCTTGGCATTCTTTGTCTTGCCACCTTCTCTGATGTTCTTATGAGTATTAACTGAGCGTCTGACTGTCACGAATGTTCCATCATAGTCTTCATATCTTAAACCAAGAATTTCTCCGGGGCGTAATCCAGTTGCCAAGGCGAATCTGAAAAATGGTATGTAAAACAGCGTTGAAAATGATTGACTATCATCAAAAATCATAGCCATCTGCTCTTCTTCAAGAATCTGTTTCTCTTTTGTTGGCTTGACTTTCTTTGGTATATACAGGTCTTCAGATGATGGCATAGTTATACGGTCTTTCCGACAGAATTTGAAGAACTCTGCAAGAGTATTCCTAATATTCTTCATTGATTTTTCCGAAAGATATGAACCATCACGCTTCCTTGCCTGATTCAGACATTCTTGCCATTCGTTAGTAGTAACCGATGTTAGCTTGCGATTTCCTACTTTCGGTTCAATATAGTTAATATAATTTGAATTCAGATTATTCACGCCTTCAGGCTGATAGCGTTGACGAGCATCTTTAAGAAAACGATCCCACTGGGCATTTACAGTAGTATGGTTATCCTTGGCACCACTTAACCATTCGGACCTCTTTGCCAGACATGCATTATATCCAGCCTTACCAGGTTTTGAACTGGTAAATGTATGTATCCTTTTCCGATTCTCATACAGATTTAATTCCCAGCGCTTCCGCTTGTCATTCCAATTAGGCTTACTCATAATTTGCTCCTCGGTTGAGTTTTCTTCATTATATCGTTATCAAATCTAACCCGTAACCCACAATATATAGTGGAATCTATCATCTTAGTATTGACTGGAAACCAAGAACACGATATAGTCGCCTTAACCGAAGGCACAAGCCTATCAACAGTACAAAAGTACCGCTAGTTTTCGGAATTTCAATTCCAAGTACTGGAGGTACTATTTTTATGCAACAAAGAAAAGGCATCATTTACCCAAGAATCGTTGAAGAAGTAGTTGATTATCAGGAACTGATTGACCTGTGGGGTTGTAGTTATAATACCTGCTTCAGAGTTCTTCGAGGATTGAGCGCTCCCAACCACAAGCGAAAGAAAGCACTTTCGGAATACCTTGGTATCCCGATGGATGAACTGTGGCTGCGTGTAGATCAAAAACCTACAGGTAAACTGTCGGAGGATTCTGGTAATGATAATCAGGGCTAAGCATGATGGTAAAGATGCACCTTATGTAATTCTTTCAAGGAAACTGATTCAAGAAAAGGAACTTCCATATGGGGCCAAGTGTCTGTTGCTTTTAATGCTCAGTTATCCGGATGTATGGAATTTTAATGAGAAGAACCTTGCTGACACTTTAGGTGAACCGACAGCAACTGTCAGGACATGGCTGAATGTGCTCAAAGATGCAGGATACTTCCATGAGAATGTAGTTATCAAGGTAGGGGATAAATCTTTGCCTGTGGCTTGGCTTGTTACTGAAGA
>Ga0310690_10008731_pt1 | contig 12809 bp, 16 predicted proteins | sample AusTroGonzalo_MG_2_FD_207661 | JGI IMG/M metagenome (GOLD analysis project Ga0310690, IMG submission 207661) | Bovine rumen microbial communities from tropical cattle in Woodstock, Queensland, Australia - Gonzalo_04 (v2) (version 2) | ecosystem: Host-associated > Mammals > Digestive system >...
AAAGGGGCTGTGTAGAAATACATAGTCCCTTAACTATTATATTTTAGGAGGAAAGGAAAATGAAATCAGAAACTGTTATTGCATGTGTTGGGTTTGTATGCGTTACAGCCGTAACAATTACTGGACTCATCATTGGCGCTAAGAAGCAGAAAGAGCGTCAGAAGAAGTTCGATGAGGCAAAGGAGACATTTACCACGACTCATAAGATCGATGAGATGGTAGACAATGCATCTGTTGCAAATGAAAAGATCGATGATATTTCAGATAAGGCACTTGCAAAAGACCTTATGGTCGCAGCTAGATCTAAAGTGAATAGCGCAACTGATCTGGACAGCTATTCCAAAGCTACTGAAGCATTCCTTCGCATCTACGGAGATTTAACTGAGGGTGACAAGGAAAAGATCAAAGCTAATCTGTTATATTTCAAGAACCTTAAGGATCGTGCTAGGGAACAAGAGGCGAAACGCGCCATTGTAGAGGAGCAGGAACGGATCCTGAAGCATGAAAGTAATCTTGCGCAGCAGTACTATCAGCACAATCTCGATAAGATTAATGCTGTTAAGAATGTTGCTGAGGTGTTTAAGCCTACGGTGAATGCTTTATATTCTAACGTATGGTCCAAGCGATCTGTAGCAGACCCGGTTGAAGAACCTACGCAGCAGGAAGAAGAACCGGTTACTACGTAATTCGCAGATTTTACATGCCCTATAATGGACAGAAAACCCAAAAAACTCAATCACAGAAAGGAAGGTACAAAAAATGAGTGAAATTATTAATGAGGTAACTGAAAACGTTGTTGAGGAAGCAGTTAAGGAAGGAACTAAAGAAATGGTTAAGAAGTTTGACTGGACCTTGGCGGGTGTAAGAGTAACTAGTGGAGTTGGAGTAGCAGCCATTGTAGGCGGCGCTGCTTACGGCATCTACAAGTTAGTTAAGCACTTCAAGAAGGGCAAAGATCAGGATTTGGAAGATGATTTCGATGACGATCTGGACGAAACTGATGAGACACCGGAACAGGAGAAACCTGTAGATAAGAAAAACAAGAAAAAAGAGTACAAGGAAACCGAGTGATTGGGATTCTTCCACAAAAAGGGTGTCTGCTTCGGCAGGCACTCTTACTCTTTTACTTTTGGAGGAGTACATGGAAACTTATATTTATGAAGGTCCGATTATGCTTTTGGACAAGAGCTTTAAGCATAGATGGAAAGGAGAAACTACAGCAACTTCAAGGAAGAGAGCAAAAGAGAACTTGATTCATCAGATAGCAGCTAGGCATAGTTTATCGAAAGATCATGTTTTGCTTCCTGGAAACTTATATTTAATGAAAGGAGGAGTCGATTAATGGAGATTCCTAACTATCCGACAAGAGATGATGCTCCTGTACCTGTAGCTCAGGCAAAACCGGTTAAAAAAGATAAGGAACCGGATGTGGTAAAGCCTGTAGCACATGCAAAGATTAAGAAGTCTAAGCTTCAGGAGTTTGCATCAGCATTCTTTGAGGAAGACATCGATGACGTGAAAAGTTATATTTTCAAAGAGGTGTTTGTCAGAGGTGTAAAGGACATTATATTTGAAGCATTTAGGGCATTCTGGTATCCGGGAGGAAAAGGAGGTCCTAGAGGTGGAGGTGGTGCTAGGAAGTATCACACATCGTATGAAGGATATTATGAGAATGCAGTTCCGGTAAGGAGTTTGCAGAAGGCAAATCGTAGGACAAGTAGCTTTGATATTCAGTCGATAGCATTTGATTCGAGAAGAGAAGCTCAGGACGTTCTTGACGAGATGGTTGATCAGCTTCTTAAGTATGAAAAAGTGACAGTAGCCAGGTTGTACGACTTCAGTGGTCTTACTCCACCGGTTAATGCCAACAAGTATGGATGGTACAGTCTTAGTGGCGCCGAGACTGTTACATTAGAAGACGGGTTGTATGGTTTAAGAATGCCTGAACCCAAACCTATTGCATAAGGAGGATATTTTATGTGCACATTAAATGAAGCAACGATGCAGGTTGCTAGTGAGTTTAAAGAGAATGCACCTTTGATCGGAATTATATTTGGTGTAGGATCTCTTATCGCTTCCGGTGTTGTAGCAGCTATGTCTGCAAGGAAGGTAGACAAGATTTTAGACGATCATAAGGATCATCTGAGTGATATTAAGAAAGCAAAAGAGAACAAAACAATCGATGAGAAGACAGCATCCAGAGAGGTAGCAAAGTGTTATGGTCATACAGCTTGGAAAATGTTCCGGGCTTTTGCTCCCTCTGTTACTCTTGCTGTAGTAGGATGCACATCCATCGGATGGGGATACAGTATTGAACATTCTCGACTTATTGACACTAAAGAGAAGTTGGCAACAACATCAGCAGTGTTAGCAGGAACACTCTCTGACTTCCGTGGGTACCGTGAACGTACGAGAGCACGGTTTGGTCCTGAGGTGGACAACGAACTCATGTATGATATTCATAAAGAGGAAGTTGAAGAGACAGTAACTGACAAAAAAGGTAATGAAAAAGTCGTTAAGAAGAAAGAAACGGTAATGGGTCCTGTAGGAACTCCTGGGTTTGATATTTATGCTCAGTGGTTCAACAAAGATACGTCGCATGCATGGAATAACAACTACGAACTCAATAAGGTTTACTTAATGGAGATTGAAGACATTGTAAACGACATGCTGACTGTAAGAGGACACTTGACAGTTAATGATATTTACGCAGAGATCGGACTTAAGGATGAGTTTGATCAGCCGTTGAGAACTAAAGCAGGACAGGTAATGGGATGGATTAATGATCCTTCCAAGATTCGTCAGATCGATTTTGGTATGCATGAACCGATCAATCAGGATTTCTGGAATGGCAAATCGCCTAATTGCTTGATCATTCCGATTCCGGAAGGTAACATTTGGGAACTGTTGAAAGATTAATAGTAATTCGGAACTTAGTTGTTGAGGTCGTCTGGTGTTATATTTGCCAGGCGATCTTGTTTTATGGAGGGCTTGTATGTTTAGAAAGATAATTTGTGCATCTATGATTATAGGAATGCTCGCAACTATTAATGTTAGGGCTGATATTCCTACGGAAGTAGTTGAGGAGATTCACATCCCGGATACGGCAGCTGCTGAGGCATACAGAAAGAGTCAATTAGATCTTCACCGTATGACTGCAACAGCATATTGTCTGAACGGAACAACTGCTACTGGAACTCAAACGCGTCATGGAGTTGCTGCTAGTAAGCGTGAATGGTTTGGAAAGACTGCACGTGTGTATAGTAACAACGATGGTCAACCAGGAGATCTGATTGGTGAGTATGTGATTGAGGATACTGGCGGAAGTCCGATAAGAAAAGGTCATGTAATAGATATTTGGATGCCGACAAGGGATGAATGCATGAATTTCGGAAGACGTTCAGTGCTTGTTGAGATCGTTGATTAAGGAGGATAAATGGATGAAAGACAAGATTATATTTTTCATCTTAGGTGCTGTTTCAGGTTCTGCTGTAACGTTCTTTGTTGCAAAGAAGCATTATGAGAAAGAGATTAAGAAGAAAATTAATCTTGAAGTAGACAATAGAGTAAATGCTGAAATAGCAGCTATGAAAAAAGTGGATAAGGAGGAAGAATCTGATGATATTTTGAGTCTTAAAGGACTCAAGTCTCCTACAGAGAAACCTAACTTCATGAAGTACTACGATGAAGTGTCTGAAAAACACAACTACAAGAACTATTCTGATGTTGACGATAAGGTCGAAGAAGAACCTGAAAAGAAAGAGGAAGCATCATCGGACGATATTGTAGTCATACGTGCTGCAGAGATTCCTTACGGAATAGAGTCTGAGATCAGGCAGTTCAAGTATTGGGCAGACGAAACAATAACTGACGAATACAATAAGCCGATGTCTGACGAAGAGATTGAAGCAACTTGCGGTTATGGATTTGCTGATTTCTTTGGCGCAGACGAGGAAGATCCCGATATTGTGTATGTCAAACGTGGTGATCAGTACTTTGAAATTAGTATGGACACCAGGAGTTACGAGGATCTTCAATGATCCAAGATTATTACAATTATATTTGTGAATTGGTTGGTATCGGAGATGAATCTAACTACTCATGCTTAGCAAGGAAACTTATGAGCATGCAATTCAACTACACAATTCCTAATGATGCAAATAGAGAATCGGATGGGATTGATTTGAGGTATCGATTTGGATACGAGCATGATATTCCCTATCCGATTATTGCATCTAGGTTAGACACATTTGAATGCACAATTCTCGAAATGTTGATTGCTCTATCAGTAAGGGTCGACAACATCATGTCAAGTGACGACAATCCATCGTTTATATTTTGGTCGATGATCGGCAATTTGGGTCTTAGTCAAATGACAGATGACAACTTCGATGAATGGCATGTTGAAGAATGTATATTTAGATTTCTTAATAGAGAGTACCAACCGAATGGGGAAGGAGGATTGGTTACGCTCAAAAACGCTCCTGAGGATCTAAGGAACGTGGAAATCTGGTATCAACTATCATGGTGGCTTGATGAATTGTAATTATATTTGAAAGGAGAGAAATTTATGTTGTTTAAAAAAGAAGAAGCTAGAAAAGATTACGAAGAGAGTATGGTTCCGGTAACATCGATCGCTGATGTGGTTAACTTCAGCAACCGAAACACTATTTATATTTTAGATGAGATCGAAAAGCTTAAAAAGGAGAACAAAAAGACAAAGTCCAGACTTAAGTTCATTGGAGTTTGTTCGTTTGTTGAGGGACTTATATTTTTGAAGTTCATGAAAAAGCAAAGTGACAGCACAGACAGACTTAAAGAGCAGCATAATGCCCTGAAGGATGACTACTACAACTTTGTCACAAATCATCGGGAGTACGATCCGGACAGGGATGATATTTTCGAAGACTAAAAAAGCTAATAAGGAGTTTGTAAAATGGTGGATTTCTTTATAGTATCAACAAAGTCCACCAAGAACGGTGGAATCGAGATCTCTCCCAAGTTTATTGTTGGCAAGTCCAGCGATTTAATGATACGAGGCGGAGATTTCTATGCTATTTGGCTCGAGGACGAGAAAAGGTGGAGTACCGATGAAGAAGACGCGATGCGATTAATTGATAAGGTGCTGGACGATTATGCGGAAACACACAAAGCAGAATTTGGAACAAGTCATACGAAAGTTATGCACATGTGGGATTCTGATTCCGGTTCAATCGATAAATGGCATAAGTATCTTCAAAAGCAATGTAGAGACAATTTTCATACACTTGATGAGAAAATTATATTTTCGAACACAGATGTAAAGAAAGAGGATTACACGAGTAAAAGATTACCGTATCCTTTGGAAGATGGAGACATCTCTGCATGGGACAAACTTGTTGGTACTTTATATTCTCCAGAGGAAAAGCAAAAAATTGAATGGGCTATAGGAGCTATTGTTAATGGCGACTCTAAGTACATTCAGAAGTTTTTGGTATTTTATGGAGAATCTGGTACAGGTAAATCAACTGTGCTGAACATCATTCAAAAATTGTTTAGCGGGTATTGGAATTCTTTCGAATCAAAAGTTCTTGGATCAGCTTCCAGTTCTTTTGCTCTCGAAGCGTTCAAATCGAATCCTTTAGTTGCTATAGAGCACGATGGTGACTTAAGTAGAATCGAAAACAATACTCGTTTGAACAGTTTGGTTTCTCATGAAACTATGACTGTGAACAACAAATTTGAAAGATTATATTCTACCAGTTTCAAATCCTTTCTCCTTATAGGTACTAATGAGCCTGTAAAAATCACCAACTCAAGATCAGGTTTGTTAAGAAGACTTATAGATGTGTCTCCGACCGGTAACAAAGTTTCAGAAAGAGAGTACAATCGTCTTCTTAAAGAGATAGATTTTGAATTAGGTGCGATAGCTAAACACTGTTTAAAAGTATATGAGTCAAACAAGGATTTATATTCTAACTATGTTCCAGTATCTATGCTGGGAGCATCGAATGACTTCTATAACTTTATGGTGGAAAACTATTACGAGTTTCGTGATATGGATGCTATCACTCTCAAAGCAGCATGGGAAAGATACAAGCAGTATTGCGATGATACAAATGAACAGTATCCGATTAAGTATAGGATATTTAGAGAAGAATTTAAGACGTATTGGAAGCATTATGACGAAAGAACAATATTGGATGACGGAACTAGGGTTAGAAACTATTATACAGAGTTTAGAGTAGATAGATTTGAAACCCATAGAGGTAAAAAGGCAACTATTAAAGAAGAGGAGAAAAGTTGGATTATATTTGACAAACAACCTTATTCGGTATTCGATTCTTTGATGCAGGAAGCACCAGCACAATATGCTAATGAAGAAGGACATCCGATTAAGAAATGGGAGAATGTAAAGACGACTCTTGCAGATCTTGACACATCTAAACTTCACTATGTAAAAGTCCCAGAGAATCACATTGTAATTGACTTTGATATTCCTGATGATGACGGTAACAAGTCATTGGCAAAGAACTTAGAGGCTGCATCCAAGTGGCCTACTACTTATGCAGAACTTTCAAAGTCAGGACAAGGAATCCATCTACATTATATTTACAATGGGGATGTTGACAAACTGGCAGATCATGCAGCTGAGCATATAGAAGTTAAGGTGTTTAAAGGAAACGCATCTCTTCGACGTAGGTTGTCTCTTTGTACAGCGAATCAAATAGCTACGATTAGTAGCGGGTTGCCAATTCGAAAGGAAAAGAAAAGAAGTTCTGATCAGAAAATTGTTAAGGACGAAAAAACTTTAAGGTTAATGATCCAGAAAAATCTGGACAAGGAATTTCATGGAGACACTTCTAGCAGCATAAACTTTATTAAGAAGCTTTTAGATGATGCTTATGAAGATGGAGTTAAGTACGACTTGACGATTCCTATAAAGGGTGAGGAAAAGTCCATGAAGGAGCAAATAATTATATTTGCAAAGGGCAGTCACAACCAGAAGGATCGTTGTGTCAACTTGACAAAGTCTATGAAATTTAAAGGAAAGGAGGAAGAAGTGGCTACTAATTTGGAAACAATGGATTATGAGAAAGCGCTTATCGATCATATAGGTGAGCTTCTTTATCATGGAAAAGATCGAACAATCTCGGATGCTCTGAATGATATTTCAAAGGCACTCGATGAAGCATTCGAAAGTGGCAATAGTTATGACCTTAGTAGTATGAAGAACAAACTGATCGGTATGGCGGTTGCTAGTAACGCAAATGCACCTAGTGATTTAGCGATTGTTCACAAGATGAAATTCTTAGGTAAGCCTAATCTTGCGGAAATGAAGACGGGTGACCTGGGATTTGATACAGACTCGATTAAGGAACGGAAGCACAACAAAGATGGAGAAATTATATTCTTCGATGTGGAAGTGTTCCCCAACTTGTTTGTCTTGTGCTGGAAGTTGCAGGGTAAAAAGAACAAAGTCAATAAGATGATCAATCCTTCACCTGAACAGGTGGAGAATCTTCTGAAGTACAAACTTGTAGGTTTCAACAACAGAAGGTACGACAATCATATTTTGTATGCCAAGATTATGGGGTACACGAATGAGCAGTTGTACAAACAATCTCAGAAGCTCATTAAGAACGAGAGATCGGCATTGTTCGGTGAGGCTTACAACTTGTCCTATACTGATATTTATGACTTCGCAAATGGTGACAACAAAACGTCGCTTAAGAAGTTGGAAATTAAGATGGGAGTTCTGCACGATGAGTTAGGTATTCCTTGGGATCAACCGGTTCCTCAGTGGGTTTACATCGATGATGGACATTATATTCCTATCGAAGATAGAGATCTTGACGAAAAGGAACTTAAAGCTGATCTTAAAGACGCTGACGGCAATGTTCCTGTGAATTTGTGGGAAAGAGTAGCTGAGTATTGTTGTCACGATGTTGAGGCAACAGAAGCAGCATTCGACTATCTGGAAGCCGATTGGATCAGTAGACAGATTCTTGCGGACATCACTGGTATGTCGGTAAATGACACTTCTAACTCTTTGACAACTCGTTTGATATTTGGTAAGGAGCGCAATACACAGAATGAGTTGAACTGGAGAGATCTTGGAGACATGTCTCAGGCAGTCAACTTTGATTGTCCGGAGATCTACGATTCGGAATGGACTGTGTTCGATGCGTACGGACGTCCGATATTTCCTGGATACAAGTATGAGATGGGAAAGTCAACCTACAGAGGAGAAGATCCGTCAGAAGGTGGCTATGTCTATGCAGAACCTGGAATGTATGGTGGTGTGGCATTGCTTGATATTGCATCGATGCATCCGAGTTCGATTGTCGATGAGGATTTGTTCGGAAAGTATACGGAACGGTTTAAAGAACTTCTCGATGCCAGACTTGCAATTAAGCATGAGGATTGGAAGCAGGTTGAGAAAATGTTCGACGGCAAACTTATTCCTTATATTCAGAAAGTTAAGGACGGAGAGATCACATCTAAGCAGTTAGCAAATGCTCTTAAGATTCCTATCAACTCTGTATATGGTCTTACATCAGCATCGTTTGACAATCCTTTCAAAGACAAGAGAAATGTAGACAACATCGTAGCTAAGCGTGGAGCTCTGTTCATGATTAATCTTAAGCATGAAGTTCAGGCAAAAGGATTCACGGTTGTACACATCAAGACAGACTCGATCAAGATTGCGGATGCAAATCAGGAGATCATCGATTTCGTTATGGAGTATGGTCGCATGTATGGATACAACTTTGAACATGAGGCTACGTACGAGAAGATGTGCCTGGTTAATGATGCAGTTTATATTGCTAAGTACGCAGATGGATCTCATAAGTTTGAACTCGCAACTGGTGAAGTCATTGAAACTCCTTGGACGGCAACAGGAAAAGAGTTCCAGGTTCCTTATGTATTTAAGAAGTTGTTCAGCAACACGGAACTTAACTTCAAGGATTATTGCGTAACCCAGTCATGTACGACGGCATTATATTTGGACATGAACGAAGGTTATCCCGATGTAACTGAAGCAGAGAAAGAACTTAAGAAACTTTCATCGAAGTATAAGAAGGGTGAGTTGTCTGACACGACTTGGGACAAAGAAGCTCCTCGATTGACTGATGAGATTGAGAAGGGTCACAATTATATTTTCATTGGAAAGGTTGGTCAGTTTGTTCCTGTCGTTGAAGGATCTGGTGGTGGATGGCTTATGCGCGAAAAAGACGGTAAGTACTATAACGCCAGTGGAAGTAGCAATTATAGATGGAAGACATCAGAAGTTGTTAGCAAACTCAAACTTGAAGACACTATTGATATTTCGTACTGGGAGAACATTGCTCATGACAGCATGGGCGACATCATCGTATTCGGCGATTATACATGGTTCGTATCCGACGATCCGTATATGTATCCTCAGTATGTTGATGACTTAGGTAATGGCATTCCTCATCCGATTGAGAACAAGGAGTCTATTATATTTGAAGGATTCCTCAATCAACCTGAAGTAAATGAAGAAGAGTTACCTTGGGCAGAAGCTAATTAAGAAAGGAGAGTTATATTTTGATAAGAGCTGGTCCGTAATTAATCATGGTTCTATAAGAAATTAGAAAGTGAATAAAGACAACTAAAAACAAAACTTATATTTATTGGAGGAAACAATAATGGCAGAAATGATTTACAGAGATCCGGTATTTATCGAGAACACTAAATTCATCTTCAGAACGAACTTCTCAGGAGATCCTGCAAAGGACAAGTACAAGAGCACCACAAGAAGAGGCAATCTGATCATCCCTTCTGAGGAGCAGGCACAGGAAATGATCGAAGCTGGTTACAACGTTAAGGTTACGCAGCCCAGAGAGGGAGAAGAGGAAGGATTTGTTCCTACTTACTTCACTCCGGTAATCATCGGGTATGCAAATCCCAGAAGAAGACCCAAAGTATATTTGGTAACTAACGGTGTTCCCACTGAGCTTACTGAGGATACTGTTGGGACTCTGGATGACGTATATGTTCTCAATGTAAACGCAACGCTCAATCCTCGTTACAATCCGGACAGAGATAGCTGGACTCTCTATGTGTCTCAGCTGTACGTAGAGCAGGATGTTGATGACGATCCTTGGGCAGGACGTTACAACTGGAGAACTGATGACTGATCACTTCGACGATATAGATGACGATGAGAACGAGGACAATTCCTACTATGATATTTACTACTACCCAGCAGCTGACTACAACAGTTGGGAGAAGTTCTTCAAAGATAGGAATCCTCGTTCTTTTGTTTGGTTACATTTTAAAAGAAAGGATAGAGAAAAATGAAAAAGTATATTTACACAGCAGTAGCAGCAGTTTCCGGAACAGTCGGAGTAGTATTTGGATTCCTTGCAGGTAAGGAGTTCAAGAAGGGCGCTTGCGTTTGTGAAAGTGATTGTGAGAACGCAGAGGATTGTACGGACGGGGCTGAAGAGTCTGCAGAGTGATATTTTCTGTAAAATAGCAATTCGCAGAAAAAACATGCCCTTTTATGAGGAGAGAGTATTAGATGATGCATTTATCTAACGTTTCCTCTTAGCTTTTGGTAGTGAAGATCGATGATGTTAGTAACCCATCCTATCTGACTGAGTCGAGATTCATTATATTTTACGAACAGATAAGTAAGTCCTGGTTGATTATCGACCCATTAATAACCAAAAAAATGGAGAATACACTGATCGAACATGTCTAAGAAGCGCTGGGACCAAGCGTGATTTAGATTACAACTGAATAACATGCAACCAGGACACTGTCTGATTCTTTTCAATTGATCGTAGCTTTTATATTTTGGAGGTGGCTTATGAGACTTTGGCATAAAGACTTACTCCCAATCCTTCCAAGAATGCAACTTCTTGGGCAATGGAGAGAGTGCTGTGCAATTGCTAAAAACATTAATGCGCTGGGGACCCCGAATCATATTTTAGTTAATAAGATTATGGACTACCCAATGGAACACTTCGCGACTTACTGTCAAAACGTTGTTTGGCATATGGAAAAAAACGATTTTGCTCCTAATCCAGACACGATTCATCTGCTGTCAAGATATTTGGATACAAGAATTGGGTATTACGTTCCGAATGATTACTTGTTTGCAGATTGGCATAACGATAGATATTTGTATCAGTGCTTAACGAACCTTGAGGAGAAATTTGATTGTGGTGGAATCTCATTGGAAGAGTGGAAACCCATCGATGATTATATTTTAGAGCATTTATAGGGGGTTGACATGGACTTAGATAGCAGAAACAAGTGGCTGGTGGAAAACATGCCATCAGTGTGTAACACAATACAACGGTACTGCGATCGTGATCCGAATTGGATTACGACGATTTATATTTGGAAATGGTCGAGTATTTGATCATGAGATGCGATTACGACGACAAAATGCAGCATTACAAACCGAGGGACATTACTGGCATTGTCGGACGAAAGATCAACAGTCTCAAGAAGCAAAAGAAAAGACCAGAAGACCCGTATGATCCTGAGTTCTTCAAAACTTGGTTATATTTTGAGGAATTCGACAAGCACTTAGTTCAATGGGAATTCGTAGAGTCTAGTGCAAACCTAACCGACATGGAAAAGGATATTTTCATTAAGCATGTGTTCGGTGAAAAAGGAAACGCGCCAATGACACTTGGAGACATAGGAAAGGAATACGGACTCACAAAAGCTAGAGCCCACCAGATATTTAAGGACGCTAAAGAAAAGGTTCTATTAAAAGTTGTTGCGAGTCTTTAGGATATTTCAATGATTGAACTTAACACAGCTCAAATAGATGCCGTGAACAAAATGCATGACGGTTGCATTCTTTGCGGTGGAGTAGGTTCTGGTAAGTCCAGGACCGCATTAGCTTATTGGTATAAGTCGCAAGGAGGAACAATCAGCTTCGATCATACCCGCAGCGATGATCGAGGCATTACCAACACGATACTAGAAGGACCTTGCGATTTATATATAATCACAACGGCTAAAAAGAGAGACACTATGGAGTGGGACTCAGAAATGGCTCCTCTCCGTCTCTCTCAAAAGCCCGAACTCAACTACTATTCTAATAAGGTAGTTGTTGATTCTTGGAACAACATCCAAAAGTACGATACAGTCAAAGACTCATTCTTTATATTTGACGAGCAGAGAGTTGTTGGTAAAGGCGCATGGGTAAAGACATTCTTGCACATAGCTAAACCAGACCGTCATAACCGATGGATTCTCCTCTCTGCAACACCAGGAGACAAATGGGAAGATTATATTCCGGTATTCATAGCCAATGGCTTCTATAAAAACCGTACCGACTTCAACTCACAGCACGTAATCTGGGCACCCTACGTCCAATTTCCAAAGATTGACCGCTACGTAGGAACCAAGCGATTAGAGCGCTTACGTGACTCATTGTTGGTTGATATTCGTGTTAAACGTGCCACTGTACCTCATCACGAGTACATCTACGTGGATTACGACAGAGAAGCTTATAAGGCTGTATCAGTTAATCGATGGGATCCATTTAAGGATGAACCCATTGTAAATGCCTCTCAGTATTGCTATTGCTTACGTCGATTAGTCAATACTGATATTTCACGCCAGATAGCTTTGCTCGAGATTTTAGAAGACCACCCCAAGGCAATTATATTCTACAATCTCACTGCTGAGCTTGACCTCCTAAGATCGACTTTGGATGGGCTGGGTTTCGAAGTTGCGGAATGCAATGGAGAAAAGCACCAGCCTGTTCCAGAGTCAGATAGATGGTGTTACTTAGTTCAATACCAAGCAGGAGCAGAAGGATGGAATTG
>Ga0310690_10008733_pt1 | contig 12806 bp, 20 predicted proteins | sample AusTroGonzalo_MG_2_FD_207661 | JGI IMG/M metagenome (GOLD analysis project Ga0310690, IMG submission 207661) | Bovine rumen microbial communities from tropical cattle in Woodstock, Queensland, Australia - Gonzalo_04 (v2) (version 2) | ecosystem: Host-associated > Mammals > Digestive system >...
GGGATACCCCCTGGGGAGCCTATCCGCCCAGGTTTTCCCCAAACTTCACACAATCTTCACACAATCTTCACACAATCTTCACAATTTCTTCACAATTCGATACAAGGCCCAAAATCGACGATTTAAGCAAAGTTAATGCGTAACTGATAAATTATATTAAAGCAATAAAAAAGCCCCTGACGTTTAGCGCCAGGGGTTTACGCGGTGTGTTTATGCTATATATCCGCTTGTTGTGCCCGTTGCGGTTGTTTCTGCTCCGATCGCAAAGTCAAATTTGCATTTGTTGGCTGTTACTCCGTTCAGCAGGTAATCCGTTGTATAATCCGGAATGTTGGGGCTGTTGCCGCATATTGTTACGCCGTTCATTGTAGCAGTTCCGGAACAACGAACAATTCCGTAATTCAGGTTACTTCCTTGTACTTCTTTTATTACATTTCCGGTTATTGCGGTCTGGTTAACGGTGGAATGGTTCGGAATACCTATCATTCCGCGCCTGGTTGAATTACCCATTACGCTGCTTATGACATTATTACTTATTACGCAGCCGTCTATTGCCGTGGCGGGATCTTCTCCGAATGCCTGTATAATTATCGCGTTGCCGTTGTCTATGCGTTCAACAGTATTGCCGCTAATATTGCAGTTCAGCATATATCCAGCTACGCGTATCCAATACACAAGTGAATAATTTGCTGCTGCTTGCGGAAGCGTCAGTACGTTATCTGCAAACGTTACGCGGTTCATTGTGTTATTTATCCAGATGAAACCATCGCCGCCGCGCATTCCGGAAAAAGTATTTCCGCTGATCAGCCAGTTGTCTGTTTCTTCTTCGCAGTAAAGGAATTGTATATCGCCCCTATCGAATAAGTTATTTACGAAGCGGAAGCCATAAGCGTTTCCGCTGCTGATCGTGATAGCATACATGGTATTTGCTCCGGCGCCAATGCTGCCGCCGATAGAATGAAATCTGTTACTTTCAAATCTTATGGCGCGCATTCCGGTTGCGTCATTATGCCACATGCCGCCGCTGTCGCCCGTGTCGCCGGGCCATGCAATTACAGCTACGCGGTTGCATGTAATAATATTATTATAAAGTACGTTTAATCCTCTTCCGGTAAAGCTGAAAGCCAGATCAGCGTTGAATATCGAACACTGTTCAATTGTTACGTCAACATCTACCGGATAATATGCAGGATCAACGGGTGGCGTTACAAGTCTGCGGCGCAGTTGGAAAAGTGTTAAATCTTTATTCCCGTTATTAACTGCGTTTATGCAAAGGTTGTAAAACATGAAACCGTCACTTAATACGTTAAATACCGGCTTGGTGTTGTCTGCAAAATCCATTTTGAATTGTGAATTTCTGACGTCGTTATTATGACCGAATGAAAATATCAGCCTGGCATCATCTGCGTTTGCGACTTCAAAATCGATAGTGTCAGTTATGCGGTAACATTTATTTTGCGGAATACAGACAGGTTTACCGCTGTTTACTGCTTCCTGAAATGCTACTGTGTCGTCGTGTACTCCGTCGCCATAGGCTCCGAACATTTCCGGAACAACAAACGATTTGATAGTATTTAATACGTTGTCAGCTTCTTCCGCTGCTGTTTCGGCCCTATCGGCGCTATCGGTTGCGCTTTCGGCGGCCGCTTCTGCTCTTTCTGCTGCTTGTTCTGAAGTGATAAGCGTATTCAGTTTGTTTACTATCCATTTAAGATCGTAGCTGTAAGGATCGCCCGGAACATACGGATTATTTGCTGGTGAATATCCCATTTCCTTTTCTCCTTTAATAAACTAATAAGCAAAATTCAGCTTTAAAGTCGTCAGCTATAAAGTCGATAATATCGAAGCGGGGCAGCAGGTCAAGAATTTCTTTTTGCATAGCTGCGGCGGTTGTCACGCCTATATTTCCGTGCATATGCAAATTGGGCGTTCTTATGCTTTTACTGTCCGGCTGGTAAGTGCTGGCGTTATCGGCTGAAATTTGCAGTTCTGTTGTATCGGTTCCGCTTTCGTATCTGTCGTAGTTTTCTATGGGGTTATATTCCGCGTTAGATACTTCCATATAGCGCTCCCACAGCGGAAGCCTTCTTGCGCTCCATTTCCCGATATAGAATTTTATAACTTCGGGATCGGGTGCAAACAGCGGCGTATCTCCATACTTAAACAATATATGATCTACGACGTCGGCAAGCTCGATATTTTCCGGCAATACCATATTATCAAATACTGTATTGTCATAATCTACAATGGCGCGTATGCCGCCCTGGTGAAGTTCATTAATAAACATTTTGTTCACTCTCCATTTCTTCGGGCATATCCGGCCTATTGATTATCGGGACAATATCAGTTCCAAACATGGCATTAACTTTTTTGCAGCTTTCCTTTAGGGTTTCTATCCATACTTCTGAACGAATAAAGGTTTCAGCGTTTCCGGCGTCTACTTCTGCGGTAAGCATTCTTTCTTTCTTGTCGTCAAGCATTCTAACGCCTATTTCTCTATAAAAGTCTACAAGAGTATTCCTGCGGGCTTCCAAAAGATCACCAAGAAGGTATGAATTTTTCAAATCCCTATCGAATTGGAACCACGGCGGCGTTCCCGGTGACATTTTGTCACCAAGCAATTTTTCGTCAATTATTACGTCGTCGCCGTTTATTATTTTTTCGCGTATAGTTTTCATTGTACGCGCTGCTTTATCTGATCCAGCAACAAGCGCATAACCAAGGCGGCTATTTCTGGCCGCTGCTTTTATGCTTGTATCTATTTCTTTGAGTTCGGCTGCGTATTTTGTAACTATATCAAATATGCCGGTATAATCGGGCGTTAGCTTTATCAGTTCAGCTTCAACGCCAAGTTTAAGCGGCCTTTCAAATTGGAAATAGGGCGTTGCTATCATTACGCCCGAAGGCTGATACTGCAAACTATATCCCGAAAGCGTGGCAGGCTGCGGTACTACTCCGTAAGTTTTGGAATTGAATACGGCCACAAATCCGCGCATATATAAGGCATATTTCAGCGCGTCTTTATCCCAGGCATATTGCCCCGGCGCTCCTTCGGGCAATCCGTCAAAGTCTATTAAAGCCGTTAAGCGTTGAAGAAGTGAACGGCTCCAATATTCCATCGAAGCGTTGGGATCGTTATTCACGAATGGCGGCGCCTGGTATAAACCGCCGTAATTATATCCGTACATGATTTATTTTCTCCTATTCGTAATAAAATCCGGCTTCCATATACGCTTTTACTTCTTCTTCTTCGGGAAGCGTTCCGGATATAGCCACGTCGCCTTTGCTTGCGATCATAAAGCCCGTAAGCCCCGAAGGTGTCGCGATTTTGCAGTAAGGCCTTCCGTTTCTAACGTTATCATCATCGGCCGCGTAATAGAACGTCGCTGTAAATACTTTCAGCATGCTGTTTGCGGCAATACTTCCCAGGCTTCCCGTATTAGATACCGCGCCCGTTATTGCGTCAGATACTGAAGCAATACCGGCAACGGCTGCGCCCGCAATAGCTACGGGGTTAGCAAGTGCCGCGCCGATTATTGCGCTGTTTACTGCGCTAAATCCGGTAAGGGCCGACGATCCGGCGCTTTCGCTCGTTATCTTTACCGGGACGCCGACTTGTGATGATACATCAGCAAGGCAAGCTGTTACGCCGCCGGTATATTTGCCGCGTACTATCATATTTCCTTGGCCGGTGAGCGCGTCAACGTATATTTGTATTTCTATATCGGTGCATTCTGCAAGCTGCGAGCTATCAAGATTTATTGCACCAAACGGCGCAAATTCTAATACGTAATTTGAGAACGGGGCGCAATTCATATAATCGCCGCGCGTTGCTGCTTGCGGGTGCTTTGGAAGTGTAAGCGATTTAGTATAAAGGTTTGTAACAGCATTTGTTACAATGCCGGCTGTTATGCCGGTCGCCCATTTACCTACATACACTTCTGCTGTTCCGGAAGTTCCGAACGCTTGCGGGAACCACATAACTGAATTAATAAAGCGCATTGGCTCAAACATTGAATTTTTTATTGCTTGTATAACGTCTACTGCAACGGTGCCGTCAATCGTTGCCATAAGGCCGTTAAGTAAGCTTGTAAACTGTGCCGGCGTAAGTTGGTAAAGCGTACTGCCGCCCGCGGTGGATCCCGCAACAGCAATGACGTAAACGCCGCCGGAAAATCCCGGCGCGGGGTAGTCGTCCATAACTATATTGGTAACGCTTTTTGTTGTTGTTACTGGATAATAGTTATCGCGTATGCTACCGTCATTTGCTGCGCTCGATCTTAAAATATAAAGCGGCGTGCTTCCTATTTCGCTTTTATAGGTTGCTAATACGTCGGTTTCCAGATCAAAAATTGTATAGCCGGTGCGTAATATTGTTTTGCGTCTTATCCAATAATAGCGGCCATTCATTACGCCGTAATTGTAATTGGAAACGGTCGAAAAATCAGCGCTGATCGTTACGCTTGGATTTACTACATCGGCGCCGTTTTTAAAAACAATATCGTATTGCGCCCAGCCGGTTGTATTCGGCTGGGCTGTTGAATTTTCTTTTTTTGAAATTGTACCAAGCTTTATTGTATATGCCATATTAGTCCGCCATATAGTACAATACCATATTTTCCGTCTGATCTAATTTATAGTTCATAGCGTAATGATAATAAGTATTGTAATATGCGCCGCCTGCATTTATGGGCGTTGTCAGGGCTTCTTCGTTCTTTATGCTCATTGCCATAGCGTCGCGATCAAAGAGAAGCGCAACGACGTTACTAAGCGCAACTGCGTTTCCGGTTTCAGCTTCGCCGCTGGTGGTATTAAGCTGATTAGGCGTAATGGAAACGCCCATTGGAACGTTGGGATTTTGCCAATACTCGACGCCTTCGAAGTTTTCCAAACGAAGATAGCTGCTTTCAAACAGCGAAGGAAATACCGTTTTCTGTTCTGCTCTGATCAGCGGCATATAAAGGACAAGCCTTCTTGCTTCGGGCGGGGTGTGTCTTACAAGTGTAAGTGCGTTTCCGCTGTCGTCGTTCCTTGCAGGGTAAATATGGAAAAGCTCGTTTCTTTCTCTCATCAGTTCCATATCTCCTTCAATTCTCATAACCATAAAGGCCACAAATTCGGCCAGATGTGTTGTGAGAAGCTCGGCAGTAGTATATGCAGGACTGATATTGTAATAAGTGTTGAATTCGCTTGTCAGGTTTACAACCTGGCGCGTTGCTCCTACGTTGTAGGTTGCACCTATTGCGTTAAGAATCATAAGTCTGTTTTCTGCTTCTACCTTTGTTTCAAGATCGTTTGCAATATCAACAAGCTTTGCGCTTACAAAATCGGCAAACGCTTGTTCGCTGGTGAATGCCTGTTTAAGCTGATAAATGAATGTAGTATCTTTATACTGCATTACTTTAAAGCCGCAGAAGTTTATTTCCAGCGGGTATTTCTTTGAAATTTTGTAGTGATCGATACTCTGCCCGTCGTCAAGCTGCGTTCCGCTTAAGTTGGTGTTAAAATCTTCAGCAGGCTGCATTCCTTTTGCATAGAAGGAAATTTTTCTTTCTATGCCACCCCATTCTGCCGGGGTTTTCATAATGATCTTAAATCTGCCGTTGTAACGCCTTACTGCGTATATCGTTCTGCCGATAACAGCGGAAAGGGCGTCCAGGGTGTTTGTGTAACCGGTGCGAAGCATATTTTCGCCAACGGAAACAAACGTCGAAGTGTCCATGGCCGTAATTGTTGCGTTAGGCCCGAACATTTCGGTAGACATGGCGTTAACTATGCCATATACGTCTACGGGGGTAAGACTATTAGCCATTTCTTTTACTCTCCTTTAAAAAAATTGTCAACTATATCGTCTATGCTCTTTGGCTGGATATTTTCAATAGACGGCATACCAGCCAATTTTGCCATGTGGTCATACAAATCTTCAAAAGGCTTAAGCGCTTCTTTTACTGCGGCGTTTACTGCTTCTTGGGGATTTGCTGCCGGTTCCAGTTCTTTTGCCGGTTCCGGTTCTTTTGCCGGTTCTTCCGATACTTTAGGTTCTGCCGGTGTTTTTTCCGGCTGTTTGTCTGCTTTAGCCAGCACCATTATTTCTTCTTTGGAAAAGCCAGCTTCAACAAGTTTTAGAATTTCTCTTGCTTCCATTTGTTTACTCCTTAATAATCAATCGTTTGCCCGCCGTTATGGCGTTCGGGTTATAAATATAATTATCCTGCAAAAGTTTTGCCAGGGTAATACCGTATGTATTTGCAATAGCTTTGTAAGTATCGCCAAGCTTTGTTATATATATAACTTCTTTCGGCGCTTCTTTAAGCGTCTTTTTCTTTCTTCCCATTTTTTGCGCTCCTTCCAAGATTAGCAAAGAAATTTTTTATAGTATCGCATATAGTAAGCAATAACGCTATCCACATATTTGTTTCCGGTTCGGGCGTCGGCTGGGGCTGGGGTTCTTCATAGGTCACAAACGGCAAGCGGCCATGCTGATACCATCTGCCTTGCGCTATATCTCTGAATGATCGCTTTCCATTCTTTCCGATCTGCGACAATATAACGCGATTTACACCCCAACTTATCGTACATTCGACGACGTTACCAGCGCCGACGTAAACGCCGGCGTGGCCGTCGCCTTCGTACAAGAGAAATTCTCCCGGTATGATATTATTCATATCGGTTGAAACTTGCGAACAATGATCCATAATTTCGCGGCCCGTCCAATCGCCTAAAGCAGCAGCCGGGTTATAGGCCGCATAATTGCCAACTGCCCAATTGTCAGCAATAGCGCCGTCCGTCCAGTCAATTGCCTTAACTAAATTCCAACAATCAAATGTTAAAAAGATACCGTCATAATAACCGACGTTGTAGGGCCATCGGTTATTATATCGGGTATCTCTATTCAATATCACATCAAGGCATTGAAGGAAATCTTTATCAGTCATTTTTATTATCTCTTGAAAGTCTTACTGTCAATTCTACAATTGCGGTACGTAATTCGTTTATCGTATCTTTGAAAGCGTTCATTTCTTCGCGGTGCATTTCGTTTTCTTTGTTCATCTGATAAAAAAGCGCCCCGCAAGCTACAATTGGGAAGCCAACGCTTCCAATCATTTGAATTATCATTTCCGGTTCCATGATTTATAATCCTTTCATAATTGGCGGCGGGTTGGCTGTCGCTGCCGGTTCCCAGGCCTTCCGGGCCTTCTTCAAGGGCCGCGCCGCCATATATGTTATATCATCATATTTTTTGTTAGTCAATAACAAAAATATCTTTGAAAATTTGTAATACTCGCATATCCGAAAACAAAACAAGCCCGGCATAATAATACGGCTTCATATAGGAAAAATCCATTTGCAGCGTTTCCCTTCCCGTCTGGTCGCCTTTATACCGATAATTTGCATTTGCTTTAAACGGTGCCCGGCAAATGTAAAAACCTTCGGAACGCTGCCAACAAAATATAGCGTCGTCATAACTCCATACCGGCGTAAGATTTTTAAGCGGCAACGTTTTTATATAGGGGCTGGCGTCATACGAAAACTCATTTTCAATAGCCATTCCGTAAAAGTCTGAATTGCTGTTAACTTGTTTCATTAGCGCCGTTTCCTTCCTGGCTTCCGTTATTTTTTCGCTGGAAGGTTGCACAACATATATTCCATTGGAATTATACAGTTCTTCTTTCCCCTTCCGACGCATATATAAAATAAGGTCGGTTAAATTAAGTGCTTCCAAAATTTGCGATCCAATATTGTTAGTGTTGGCAAGAAGCCAGACGCGAAGCGGCGGTTGTTCGGTAAGCTCCCGATTTCCGTTAATCGTAGTATAGGCATTGAGGAAGCTGTCGCCTTCTGTCTTTCTTGTTATAACACTTTTTTCGGGTATAAATTCATCAAAAACAAGATCAGTAAATACAGAACCGTTAAAGCCCCTAATATGCGATATTTCCGCCAGGCTCGTTGCAATTCCACGCTGGTACGTTGGCGTCGGTTTTCCGTCGCCGTCTGTTTCATAATCACATATTCGACATATTCGCTTTCCGGATTTGAAAAGGCCTACTTTGTAATCGGGTTCAAATATTTTATATGGGCTTAAATCCGGCATGGCTGCAATCGTGTCTATTTCGGCTGTTGTTCGCCTTAATAATATATGGTTTATATCATTATCCAGCATATATTTTAATGTTCCATAGGTTTTGCCGACTTGGCGTTTTCCTATGATCACATTTAGCCAGGCGCCTTTTGACGCTATATAATCAAAATTCAGCCAGCCGTCATTTGTGTATAATCCACTTGGCATTTTCTTTAAATCTCCTTATGTATAATTCGTGGCGTTCTTTCTGATATTCCCGGTATTTTTCGCATGATCCATGACAATGGGGCTTGCGGTCGGGGCATTCGTAACAAGGTGCGGGGGTCATTTTTTATAAATCTCCTTCGTCTATCGTATTTTTATCTGCCGGCTTAAAGTTCCAATGGAAATTACCTTCTATTGCTAAACATTCCATATAATCAGATGATAGCGACAAAAGATAATCAACCGGCAGCATAGCAATATTGTAATGTATTTCTATCGGGCGGCCTTGCTCGTCATGCAGCGTTATTTCTGGGTCGGCGTTATACCATAAACAATTTTTGCCCGTTATGGCTCCGGGGAAGTTTAAACCGATCTGGAAGTTCTCCGGGCTTCCTATTATTTCAGCGCCTTTTATTTTTGGAACGCCGGCAATAGTGCAATGCAACTTGCCTTCTTCGACGGTTATATATTTCTTTGCCCCGAAGGTTTTAAAATATTCTACCGGCGTTTCTTCGTCTATTGCTCCAAGTTCATGGGGCTTCCCTTTTATATCATTGTATGATAACTGCATTCCGCACTTGCGCTGCTTCTCCAAAAGCTGCGCTTCTAATCTTTTAATTGCTGCGCGACTCTTTTCCGGATTTGTAGCAAATACGCTATCGGTATCGCAATAACAAAAATCATCACCAACGGCGTCTATCATCTTTTGAAGATATACGCGGCCCAGACAAGCAACCATGGCACCCCAGGCATACGGCATAAAATAAGAAATACTGTTTTGATACTTTTCCAATACGCTTTCCAAATCTTCGACGGGTTCCAGCGCAATTCCGTTTTCCGTGACTTTATACAAATCTCTTACCGGGTTAGTATATGCCATTCCGAAAACACCGTTAACGTAAGTTTTTGCAAGCGCATATTCTACGGCCTTTTCTGGTATTCCTTTAAGTTCTGTTTTTTTCGCGTAAAGATCAAGAACAAAACGCCGTATAATATCCGGCAAATATCCTTTTCTGCAAAAATACCCGGAAAGTATAATTGCGTCGTCGAAATCATATTGCCTTTTAACTATATCCCATTCTATGCCGAACAGCGTTAAACGGATAGCTTCAAGCCCGGATATATAACGGCCGTTATCTGTTGCGTTCATTCCGGAACCGTGAATGATGGTCATTTTCGATATAGATATATACGGAACGGTAACGCCTTTTTTAAGCCTGGGATTTATAAGCGCTATATCAAATAAACAACAATAGCCGTTTGCTTCAAACAATTCGACGGTTTCCGGATCGCTTCCGATATCCATCGGCGCCCATTCTCCTATCGGGTATTCAGGATAGCATACCATTTGCGCCGGGTATGATGAAACAATGTCGCCGTGATAAAGCGAATGAAGTAATTTTCCTGTAATCGCTCGATTTGAATGCGTATTGCCGCCGCGCCCTTCTCTGATAAGCATTCTATAAATATCGGGCGTAATTTTCTGCTGTTCAAGCAGTTTGAAATATTCTGTTTGTTCTTTTGTTCGGTGCTTTGCTCCTACGCCTACGGCCCTTTTTAACTGCTGACGTATAAAAGCCGTTGACGTCGGGCATTTAGTCCATATCTTTTCATTACGCGCCGCAAGATAATTTTCTATGGCGTCCGAAAGTGATAAAACGTCTAATGCCGAATAAATAAGGGTATTATTATCTAATTCTGTATAAGGCGTCCGAAGCTGGCTGTAATCCATTATTTCCTTGTCTTTCTTCCAATGCTTTGCCCAATCCTTTGTCAGCGTTTCCAAGCTCATATTTGTCATTTTGTAACTATCCCGGAATAACAGCCCATCGGTCGTTAAGATCGTAACGGGGTGGTGTTCATCAAGGGCAAAACAGCCTTCCGGCTCAATATCCCAAAGCGATCTAAAAAAGCCATGCTCATACCCCAAATTGTGATCGAAAAAAATAATACGCCTATTTCCGCCGGTTCGGAAATATTTTGTTACCCAGGCGAATACGTCCAGCGCTTCTTTGTATTGCCGGCACATTATTACATACCCATAAATGTTAAATTGGAACAGATAAGGGAAAGCAAGCGGCGGCGCGTCTTTTTTGTACGGGTAATCAAGCTCGCCCGGTTTTATCGTTGTAGTTTCTATATCGAAGCTGCAAGGGTAATTGTAATACATAATTTTATTACGCCCACGGCCGCCGCGGCTTACTGTCGTTATATCTCCGGCGAAAAGGTCGGAAAGCTGCATAATCAGTTTTTCAGCTTCGTCATACCAGAATATATTAATATATTCGTCTTTGTAGTTAATTCTTTCCACGGTTTGCTCTTGCTTCCAGCGCTTTTTCTAATGCTCGTTGATAAGTTATTTTTTCGGTAATGGCTGACGTTATTTCGTCCGGCGATCCTTCCCAGCTTTCGCCGCTTTCTATTTTCTTTGCTTCTACCAGATTTATAGCTTTGTAAAAGTCCTTTTTGCTGCTTGTGTCCACTTGCTCCAGCACTTCGGCCAATTCTTCGTCGGTCAAGTCATAGCCTTGCGTTTTCAGCGTTTCGTTTGCCTTCTTTACATTTTCGGCTTTTATTCTGTCCCAGCCGGTGCGGTAACTGCTATCACTATGCAAAAATCTATCAAGAATTTTTATTTTCGCCGCTGCTTGTTCGGCTGTTAATCCTTTTGTTGCTGCGCTGAATTTGTCGGCCCCGGTGGCCTTATTTACGTAATATTCGAGCGCGGATCGCTGGCCTTCTGTGGCTCTTTCTATTCTTCTATTTGCTCTACGCGTCATTAAGCGAATTTGCTGTTTTTGTTCCTTTGTTATACCGGCCATTTATTCTTCTCCTTCCTGGATCGTAAACGTCCATTTCTTGTTATGTACTTCTACATTGTCAACGCCTTCCACTTCTGCATATACGGCGTCAATTATTTTATGCTTTCCTTCATTATCTGTAATTCTAATTGTCATCATGATAGCCACGCTCCTATTGTATAAATTATGCACATTATCGAAAAAAGAAAAAACGCCAAAATAAAGCCCGCAATTATCGTCATAGTCCTTTTATACCTTTCAAGGCTGTAAGGCCTTCCGTCAAAGCGTTTTTTAAGCTTTTCGCCCTGGTATCGTAAACGTTCCTTGAATACTTCTTTAAATCCCATAAAGATAAAGCCGGCAGTAATGCCGGCTCTTACCTACCTTCCTATTTTTCTGCTTTCTTTGCCTGCTTTTCCACTTCCTCGATTATTTCCTTCGCATCATCAGGATCGAAGTAAATATTGAAGAGCTTGTAGTAGTTTTTGTCCTTGCCCTTCTCTTCCGGCATAGCGATAAACGCGTCATACTTACGGCCAGCCGGAACAACGCGCATATTGTAGAAGGCTGCGCCAGGCAGCTTCAGGGTGAAGAACGTACCGAAATCGAGTACGCGCACGTTTGCTACTTCCCAGTCACTAACGTTGAAATAATCTTTTTCTTCTGCTTTCTTAGCCATTTTCTTTACTTCCTTTCTGTTTTAATTATAGGCTACGTTTTATAACAGCGCGTACGTCGTTCCAATCTTGCTTCATTAGATCAGAAGCAACGGCCGCGATAGTTATTTCCATCGGGCGCCCGCTATCGCCCTTTGCCATAACGGCTTCCAGGCCTTCCCGGACAATTTCCGATACTGCCAGCGATACCACGCGATCGCCATACTTGTCCTTAAAATCCATATACTGCATTTAATACCTTCCTTTCATAATTTGAAATAATCTATTGTAAGTATAAAATCATCGTTTTCGATAGATAAAGTAATATCGCGCCTATCTTCTGAAAATTCTATGCCAACATTTACGCCCGGCAATTCAAATTCCATAAATTTTCCTTTCTAACTATGGTAAATATATCCGCTGTAATTGTTTTTGCGCAAGTACGCTTCGGCTTGCGCCCTGGTGGCTACTTCTACCGTTTCAACATATCGGCTGATTTTATCAGCTACTTGCTCGTAGCATTCAACGTAATAGCTCATATTATGCCGCCTTTCAAAATATATACTGTAATCCAGACAACGCCGGCCGTAGCGAGTACGGCCAGCACGCATAATATATCTGTTATTTTATCCCAGTTCATTAGATAGCCTCCCATTCATCATCAAGCGGGCTAATGCCTCTTATAGCTGCGATAGCCCATATTGCTTTACTTTCTATTTCTCCAACCTTAATCGGATATACACTATCCATATCAAATAATGGCTTACCCACATTTTTTATACTATCTTCATTATATTCCCTGATAATATCCTCGCCTGATTTGCGGCATACTTCTATTATTGCCTTAAGTTCTGCTTCTGCTACTTCCAGTTTCTTTTCTAATTCTGCTTTCTTCATTTCTGCTTTCTCCTTCCCCGGCGCAGCCGGTGCTTTTCTCTTGTTTATGGTTCTATTATATAGATAAGTCAAGCGTGAATTGTGAAGAAATTGTGAAGATTGTGTGAAGATTGTGTGAAGATTGTGTGAAGATTGTGTGAAGATTGTGTGAAGTTTGGGGAAAACCTG
>Ga0310690_10008734_pt1 | contig 12805 bp, 9 predicted proteins | sample AusTroGonzalo_MG_2_FD_207661 | JGI IMG/M metagenome (GOLD analysis project Ga0310690, IMG submission 207661) | Bovine rumen microbial communities from tropical cattle in Woodstock, Queensland, Australia - Gonzalo_04 (v2) (version 2) | ecosystem: Host-associated > Mammals > Digestive system >...
TGCTGCAACCAGAATACAATCGCAAAGCTTACCTCTTCCGGTTTTGAAAGCTGTTTTTAATCAAAAAGAAGGAATTGAGGGCTTAACCCAAACGCAAACGGATAATGGTATATACATCACATTGGTCAATCATATTTCAAAACCGGATTTCAAAAAAGATAAAGGCGGTTTTAATCGGGTTAAGGATACGGTTTTGGAACAGACCGGATCCGAATTACTGGAATCTTTAATGGGAACCTATGCGGATCAATTGGGCGTGTCTGTTAATGATTCGGAAATTAAAAAAATCTTCACCGTTTATGAAACAGAGTAATCAGGAGGAAACATTATGAAAAAGCTATGGATTTTGGCAACAGTTATATCACTTTTTGCGGTTCAAGCTCACGCTGCACCACTCGTGAATGGTCCTTATATTGCATTACGAGCTGGGGGCGATAACATGCACTTTAAATCCGATGGTGAAACTAAAAGGAATACAGTTTTTGCCTTTTTGATGGCTGTTGGGGCTCGTTTGAAAGCTTTCCGAGGAGAGTTTGAATGGGCTAACCTGACCAGGGCTAAAATAAAAGATACAAAGACTCGCTTTGAACAACAACGCTATATGGCTCAATTTTATTATGAGATTCCATTACGTTCTGCTATTCGTCCTTATTTGAATGCCGGTTTGGGTGCCTCATATACTGAAGTCAACTATCGTGATGGAAATAATCGGAAAAAAACCGATGATGATACAACATTTGCCTGGAACGGTGGGGCAGGGATTACCGTTAATTGGACTCGTATGTGGAGTTTTGATTTAGGTTATCGTTATGTTGATACCGGTAAGGCCAAATTTGACAACGGTAAGGTTCGCAACCAAAATCATGAGATCTATTTAGGTTGTCGCTTGACCTTTTGATTTTTTTAAGTTATTTCACCTGTTCTAAAACCCATTTTTTGAGGGTGGGAATATCGGCTTTACCCGTTGCAAAAATCGGTAATTCCTCTTTATATAAAAACTCCGAGGGAATATACATTTCTGACATACCCTTTTCCTGAACTTTCGCTGTAAAGGCCTCTTTTGAAGCCTCTTTGTTATTACTGACCAGAATGATGTATTCTCCCTTTTTGGGATGTGGTAAAGCTACGGCTCCCACGTGAAAGTCATCTGACCCCCATATTTCCTGAGCAATATTTTCTACTGCTGTCAGCGAAATCATTTCTCCACCGATTTTAGCAAAGCGCTTCACCCGATCAACAATTTTTACAAAACCCAGTTCGTCAATGATAACCACATCTCCGGTGTGGTACCAACCATCCGCTACGGGGATAATAATCCCTGGGTTATCCGGTAAGATATATCCCATCATCACATTGGGGCCTTTAACGCACAATTCTCCGCCAACCTCAATTCCTGCAACCGGCTCAATTTTGTATTCCATTGAGGGCACCAGTTTTCCCAATGTTCCAAATTTATTAAACAGGATATTATTAATGCACAAAACGGGTGAACATTCCGTTGTCCCATAGGCCTCCATCAACAGACATCCCAACCGTTCTGCCATTTCCTGACGTGTTTCAGGCTGAACAGCTTCTGCACCGGCATAGCATAACCGAACCGTTTTAAAATCAAACGGGTGAGAAATTTTTGTATAAGCCTTATAAAATGTATTTGTTCCTACCATAATCGTTGTTTTCAATTCATACAGCAACTCCGTAATGGTTCTGTACAGTAAAGGTGAGGGGAATAAAAATGTTTTTGCCCCATGAAACAGCGGGAAAAATACCCCGACACAAAGTCCGAATGAATGGAACATCGGCAAACAGTCAAACAATAAATCCTGTGTTGTCGGATAAGCCGAACAGGACATCTGTACCACGTTGGATACAAAATTCTTATGCGACAAGGCTACTCCCTTTGGGAATCCCTCCGAACCGGAAGTAAAAAGAATAGCAGCTGTTTCGTCACTTTTTTGTTCAACGGGTATTTTTTTTATTTTATATTGAATTAAACCTACAATTTTATCTTTCAGTTTAATTGTTTTGGCCAATTCTTCCAAATAGACAATTTTAACATTATTGTCCGTCAGACATTGAACGGTGGATTCCAGTTTTGCTTTCATAATAAAAGCTTTGGATGTAATAACGGTTTTAACAACGGCCGTTTTACACATAGAAGCCACAACACTTTCTCCCTGTGAAAAGTTCAACATCACCGGAATTCGATGATAGGCCGATAACCCAAAAAATGTCACAACGGTTGCCACTGAATTTGGCATTAAAATACCGACATTTTCTTTTTCTTGTGTGAATGCTGTAAATTTTTTCCCCAGGATATAACTTTTGACTAAAATTTCCATATAGGATTGCGGTTGTCTTGTAATATCTTCCAAAACTTTTCTGCGACGGAACAGTCCGATTTTCCCATAAATGCGTGATACGCGTAAAAGGGTATGGAATAAAGTCAGATTATCCTTAAATTTGGCATCAAATCGCATATTATTTAACAAATGATAGGTAATATCACGCAGGTAATCTCTGTTTTTTCTTAAGTTATTGTCAATTTGAACCTGGTGCGCTTTCCCGATTTTAATTTTAATTTTTGGAAACGGCCGATGCGGCTGATGATTATCTGTTTCCGCAAACGGACTGTAACTTGCTCCGTTAATCCAAATCGGAATTAAGGGAACATTGGTTCTGTCCGCAATAACGGCCGGCGCTTCGTAAACCTTCATCAAATCCCCTGTATCGGTCATACATCCTTCGGGGAACATGACGCATGATTTCCCTTCTTTAATCAGGGCAATCACTTTTTTAACTTCAGCCGCATCCATATAGTTAAATTCTGTTTTTTGTGCATAGCGCATAAAAAATTGAATCCATTTGTTGCGGTAAAGTTTGGAATGGAGTAAAAAAACGGGATTGTTCGGCAAAAATGCAAAAAGAACCACCGGATCCAACCAGGATTCGTGGTTTGAAATAAAAATCCCTTGACCGGGGATATGGTTCAGGCCGGAAACACGGATTTTAATGATACGGAATAAAAATCTTAATAAAAAGCGAACAATATTTTGCATTTATACCTCCTGCGAAAAACTAAGTTTCATCATACATGAAATAAAAATAATTTCATTTAACTTTTTTAATGCTTTATAATATATTAATTTTATTATATTTTTAAAAGTTATGTTATAATAACATTATGATATAAATTTAACCCATTCAGCTAGGGCTTTACGGGCTCTGGCGGTATAAAGTTTCTTTCGGTCCGCCCCTTTTACTTTTTTATGCTCCGTCCCTTCCGGGCTTAATTCAGGAAACAAACCAAAATTAATATTCATCGGTTGAAATGTTTCCTCTTGTGCATTGACCGTAATATGACGCAGCATTGATCCCAGGGCTGTTTCTGCCGGCGGTAATGGTAAGTCGGGGAGTGCAGTAAATAATCCGGCCAAAAGACCGACAGAAGCACTTTCAATATACCCTTCACATCCGGTTAATTGTCCGGCCAGTTTTATATGGGGATATCCTTTTAAAGTCAATTTAGTGTCTAAAACTTTCGGACCGCAAACAAAGGTGTTCCGGTGAATGCCCCCCAATCTTGCAAACTCGGCTTTCATCAGGGCCGGTATCATTCGGAAAATTTCTTTTTGTGCTCCATAGGTCAGTTTTGTTTGAAAACCGACCAGATTCATTAATGTGCCCTGTTTATTTTCTTTCCTTAACTGTACAACCGCAAACGGACGACGCCCTTCTTCAAACGGATTGGAAAGCCCAACCGGTTTCATTGGTCCGAAGAGCAGGGTCTGCCGACCACGTTCTGCCATTACCTCAATCGGCAGACAACCTTCAAAATAGGGTGTTTTTGTTTCCCAGTCGTGAAATTTCACTTTTTCTCCGCTCAAAAGCGCATCAATAAAATTATTGTATTCCTGTTTGGATAAAGGGCAATTTAAGTAATCTGTCCCATCTCCTTTATCATAGCGCGATTGGTACCAGGCTTTTGTCATATCAACCGAATCGGTATAAACGATAGGGGCAATGGCATCAAAAAAATGCAGGGAATCCGTTTTTGTGACCTCTTGCAGTTTTTCTGCCAATCTGTCGGATGTTAAAGGGCCTGTTGCGATGATACAGGGATTTTGAATAGTCTCCGGAAAATCTGCTTCTTTTATCTCTAAGGTAAAATCGGGAAAAGATTTTAATGTTTCTGTAATTTTCTGTGAAAATTTCTGCCGATCCACCGCTAATGCTCCGCCGGCCGGTACTGCCGTTTCATCGGCGCATTTCATAATCAGGGAATCACATACCCTCATTTCCTGATGCATCAGACCAACGGCATTTGTTTCGGCATCATCAGATCTTAAAGAGTTGGAACAAACCAATTCTCCAAACAAATCTGTTGTGTGGGCCGGTGTCATTTTTTGAGGCCTCATTTCAATCATCTGAACGGCAAAGCCCCGCTTTAATAATTGATAGGCTGCTTCCGATCCGGCAAGACCCGCTCCGATAATTATCACTTTATTTTTCATCTTTTATCTTTCCTTTTCTTTTGAAATCTGTTATATCATAATTCAGATGAAAAAGGAAGTTTTTTGTTTTATTTTAATCTTGGCACTATCTGCCCGGTCAGATTATTTGGGATCAGATCTCTCTTTAATCAATGACAGGCAAATAAATGAATATGATACCGTTGATCCTTATTGGAATTTGGCATGGCACGGTCGTGTTGCTTCCTATGGGGATCCTGACAGTCAATTTTTTGTGGCACAAGTTTATGAACAGGGCCGGCTTGTCCCTCAAAATATTTCCACAGCCGTTGATTATTATAGAAAAGCTGCTGCTCAAGATCATATTGAAGCAATTCACCGGTTGGCTCAATTAATACCTTCTGAATCAGAAAAATGGTATAAACTTGCTGCTGATTTGGGTGATCCACAGGCCCAATTAAAACTGTCCCAATTCTATGAAGAACAGGGAGATATTGAAAATGCCATCCTTTACCTTGAACGGGCTTTGAAAAATCTTTTTCCCGGTGCAACTGATTTAGAGGCTGTATCTCCCGACTTAAAACGTCTGAAAGAAAGCCTATGAAGCCGATTGTACTTGCACCTATGGCCGGTGTTACCGACAGACCTTTCAGACAGATGATCCGTCTTTTCGGTAATCAACCGCTTTATACCGAAATGATTGCCGTTGAGTCACTCGTTCAAAACCACCCTTTAACACGTAAAATGCTGGATATAAGGGATGAAAAAAACATTATTGTCCAGTTGGTTGGAATAAATCCGGTCTCTTTTGATTATGCTGCCCGATTGGCCACGGATATGGGGGCTGTGGCCCTTGATATCAACATGGGATGTCCGGTTAAAAAATTAATATCAAATGGCAGTGGTGCGGCTCTGATGAAGTCACCTGATATGGCTGCTCGTCTGCTTGATTCGGTTAAAAAAGCAACAAATTTACCCGTCTATGTAAAAACACGCCTCGGTTGGGATCATGAACATATCAATATTTTACCCTTTTCAAAATGTCTGGAAAATGCCGGCGCCGACAGAATAACTGTACATGCCCGTACACGTGCTGACGGATATAGCGCAATAGCCGATTGGTCTTCTGTTTGTTTGGTGAAAGAAAATTTATCAATTCCTGTTTTTATTAACGGCAATATCGTTGATTCGGATACTGCTGATCGTGCTCTTTCTCTCAGTCATGCCGACGGAATTATGATTGGTCGTGGCGCTCTCGGAAAACCATGGCTTTTGACCGAAATTGAAACGGGTAAAAAACCGGCGTTTAATTTGTTAAATATTATCTTGCAACATATTGATTTATTAGTTGATTATTATGGAAAACATGGTGTTTATATCGCAAGAAAACATATCGGTTGGTATTTGCGTGGTCAAAAAAATGTTGCACAATTTTGTCAAAGTGTGTATGCTGAAGCAAATGTTGAAAAGGTCAAAAATATGATTAGATTATTTTTACAGGGGGAAAAATGAAAATAGTTATTGCCGGTGCCGGTGAGGTTGGTATTTCTTTGGCACGATATTTGCGGGCTGAAAACAATGAAATTGTTTTAATTGATGTTGATTCGGAACATTTGGGAAATTTAAGCGAACAACTGGATATACAAACTGTTGAGGGTTGTGCTTCTTATCCGTCTGTTTTGGAACGGGCAGGGGCTGATCATGCCGATGTTTTCCTGGCGGTAACCGGTAATGATGAAACAAACATCGTCTCCTGTAGCGTTGCCAGCTCCGTTTTTCATATTCCTAATCGGATAGCTCGTATTTCAACGCCGGAATATATGGCTCCTCGGCATAAAGCATTTTTACAAGCGTTATCCATAGATGTTGTTTTATCTCCCGAAATTGAAACGGCACAACACATTGTTGATAATTTAACTGTTTCCGGTTCTGTGGATATGACGGATATGGGAGATGGCTTAATTCGTTTTGTCGGTCTTCACTGTCGTAAAGGATCGGCACTTATCGGTAAGACGGTTTCCGAAATTGATAAAATGGTTGATGGTTTGAATGTTAAAATTGTAGCTTTAAAACGTCGTTTTCAACTTATGAAACTGTCGGATGTTACTATCAAAGCCGGTGATGATTTTTATTTTATTGTTGATACGTCTCATTTTGAGCGAGCTTTGGAAACATTCGGATATCAAACCTCGCCGGCACGTTATTTGATGATATATGGTGGCGGTAAAGTCGGTTTCCAATTAACCAAACAACTGGAAAATACATCCAGTATTCGTGATGTGACACTGGTTGAAAAAAACGAAGACAGAGCCCGTTTTTTGGCCGAAAATTTGGAATCAACTTTGGTTATTAACGGAGACGCTTTGGATGATTCTTTGATAGAAGAGCTGAATTTGAAAAACTATAAGATCGCTATTGCTACAACCAACTCTGATGAAAATAACATTCTTCTTTCCATGTTGTCAAAACGGGCTGGTATTGAAAGGGTTTGCGCTCTGATACATAACCCGTTGTATAATAATTTATTGTCGGGCCTTGGTATAGATACAACCATTGATCCGAATGCCGTCATGGTTTCATCAATTTTGCGCTACATGCGTAAAGGACGGGTTAAAGATGATTACTTCATTCAATCCGGTATCGGTGAGATTTTGGAGATGGAGGTTCTGAAAACCGCTAAAATTACAAAAAGTCACTTGGGTAAAATTTCTGTTCCTGACGGTATTGTCATTGCCGGTGTTTTACGGGGAGATTTATTTATGCTCCCTCATAAGGATTTGATCGTTCAAGAGAAAGATCGTGTCTTTTTATTTGTTGAAAAAGGACATGTCCAGGATGCCGAAAAGCTCTTTTCCGTGGGGATCAGTTTCTTCTAAATGACTCAGCCTATTGTAAAACGCTTATCGGGTGTTCCTTCCGGCTTTGAAACATTTGCTTTAAGGTATGTTTTTCAAGGAAGAAAATCCCTCATCTATATTTTACCGAATGAAGATCGTCTTTCCTTTGTTCAGAATTGCCTGCGTTTAATGGCTCCCGATATTCCTTTTTTGTCTTTTTCGGCTTGGGATACGGTTCCTTATGATCGTGTTTCTCCCGCACCTGAAATAGTGGGTCGGCGAATTGATACGCTTTCTAAACTCATGCATCAAAAAACACCGCTTGTTCTGTTGACGACGGTTTCTGCCTTTTTGCAAAAAGTACCTCCAAAATCTTTTTTTGAACAAACGGTTTTAATGATTGAAATGGGAAAGGTCCTCCCTTTTGATGCTCTCCAGACATTTTTGGCACGTAACGGATATCGTTTAAGCAATACAGTCATCGAACCCGGTGATTTTGCTGTTCGGGGAGGAATCATTGACTTTTTTCCGGGCGGATCTGAATATCCTGTTCGATTGGATTATTTCGGGGATCAGATTGATTCTATGAAATTTTTTGATCCGGTAACTCAACGAACAATAAAGGATTGTCCTCAAATTTCTTTAAAACCGATGTCTGAATTTTTATTGACGGATGAAAGCATTTCTCTTTTCCGGAGCCGTTATCGGCAATCTTTTGATCAAATAACTGATGATGCCTTATATGAATCTGTTTCCGCCGGTCGGTATATGCAAGGACTGGAACATTTTCTTCCCTTTTTTCATAATGAATTGGTCCCTTTGTGGTCATATTTATCCGATTCAGATGTGATTTTGGATGCCGAAACACCGGCTGCTTTTCTGTCCCGTAATGAGCAAATTCAGGAATATTATGAGGCCCGTTTACAATCATTGACAACCCATCAAATGTTTGGGGCCACTTATAAACCAGTTCCAAAAGATCTATTTTTTATCAATAAAAATCAATTAGATGAATTTATAAATTCAAGTAATACTTTTCAATTATCTCCCTTTGTGGAAGCCAATTGTGTGGATTTGGGTGGCCGTATTGGTCATGATTTTGTGGATATTCGTGTTCAGGATAAACAAGATGTTTTTGATTTGGTTGTCGCATTTATCAAAAAAGAAAAAAGACACGTTATAATATCTGCCGCCACCCCCGGTTCCTGTCAGCGCTTAAGCGGACTTTTAAGAGACAGGCATTGTTCTCTTTACGAAGCCGATACCTTTCTTGAAGCTGTCAGAAAAGCACCTTCCGTTTTGATGGCCCCTTTTGAAAAGGGGTTCTGTACATCTGATTTTATTGTTATTACCGAAACGGATATTTTGGGTAACCGGATTATTCGTCCGGTTCCCAAGCGTAAAAATCAAGATTTTATTACCGATTTGACAAGTCTGAATATTGGTGATTTTGTCGTGCATCAAGAGCACGGTATTGCTAGGTTTATGGGACTTTTCCCTCTTGAAATAGCCGGGGCTCCGCATGATTGTCTGGGACTAGAATATGACGGCGGCGATAAACTTTTTGTTCCGGTGGAAAATATGGATGTCATTTCCCGGTACGGAAATGCCGAAAACGTTACCTTGGACAGATTGGGAGGCGTTTCATTTAAAACCCGAAAAGAACGGGTCAAAAAAGATTTGTTTAAAATGGCGGAACAACTGATGAATACGGCCTCTCTCCGAGCTTTGAAATCTATGGGGCGAATTTTGGCGCCTCATGGACTGTATCAGGAATTTTGTGCCCGTTTTCCATATTCGGAAACAGATGATCAGGCTCGGACAATTTCCGAAATAGAAACAGATCTGGCAGCCGGTAAGCCAATGGACAGATTAGTTTGTGGAGACGTCGGTTTCGGAAAAACAGAGGTAGCCATGCGGGCGGCTTTTTTGGCGGTTATGAGCGGTTATCAGGTTGCTGTTATTGTTCCGACAACATTGCTTGCACGCCAGCATACGCAGAATTTTATTGAACGCTTTCAAAATTTTCCCATCCGAATAGCTACTCTTTCCCGTTTGGTTTCCGCGTCAAAAACAAAACAAATTCACGATGAATTGAAACAGGGGATAACGGATATTGTGATTGGAACACATGCCTTATTGGCTAAAGGAATTCAGTTTAAAAATTTAGGCCTGGTCATTATTGATGAAGAGCAACACTTTGGTGTCGCCCATAAAGAACGCCTTAAAGAAATGAAACAAGGGGTTCATGTTCTGACCTTAACGGCAACACCCATTCCCCGAACTTTACAACTTTCTCTTTCCGGTGTTCGTTCACTTTCGGTTATTGCAACTCCACCTGTTGATCGATTGGCCGTTAAGACATTTGTAACACCTTTTGATCCCGTTATTGTTAAAGAGGCGCTGCTTCGGGAACATTTTCGCGGCGGTCAGACATTTTTTGTGTGCCCCCGTATTTCCGATATGGCTGAAGTAGCCGATATTTTATCAAAACTTGTTCCTGATATTCGTGTGGTTCAGGCCCACGGTCAAATGTCTGCCGGTAAACTGGAAAATATTATGACGGCTTTTTCGGAAAAGAAGTTTGATATCCTTTTGGCAACCAGTATTGTGGAATCCGGTCTTGATATTCCGTCTGTCAACACGATTATTATATATCGTGCGGATATGTTTGGTTTGGCGGCTTTATACCAATTACGGGGCAGGGTCGGACGCGGTAAATTAAAAGCTTATGCATATTTAACGACATCTGTCGATCAACGACTGACGGATACGGCACGAAAACGATTGACGGTTATGCAGGGATTAGACAGTCTTGGGGCCGGTTTTTCTTTAGCCAGTCACGATTTGGATATTCGCGGTGCCGGTAATTTGTTGGGCCAGGAACAATCTGGTCATATCCGTGAAATCGGTGTTGCCCTGTATCAAAAAATGCTTTCCGATGCCATTCGGACACTTAAGGAAAAAGAAAATCAACCCAATGCCTCAGATACTGATTATTCTCCCCAGATTTCTGTAGGCTTACCCGTTTTAATTCCCGATGATTATATTTCTGACCTTGATTTACGGTTAAATTTGTATCATCGGATCGGTGATATAACGGATATTCAAGAGATTGAATCCTTGCGGGCAGAACTGATAGATCGTTTTGGGCCATATCCGACATCGGTTGAGAACCTGTTTCAGACGATTGAGTTGAAACTTTTGGCAAAATCGGCCCATATTGAACGATTGGAAGCAGGTCCCAAAGGAGCCAGTCTCTCTTTCCATAATAACATTTTTCCCAATCCGGCCGGCCTGATTTCCTATATTGAAACACAAATGGGAACGATACGCATTCATCCGGATCAGAAGTTGATTGTTATGCGACCATGGGCTACGCCGACAGATCGTCTGACAGGTATTCGGAACATCATTAAAAAATTATCTGAAATCGCAACCTTAAAAAGTGCTTAACAGGTTTAAAGCCTGCTGTAGGGAATCAATATCACCGACAGAAAGGATTGTCTTATCCGGACATGTTCTTCTGATCAAACCGGCCATAATTTTCCCATTGGCACATTCAATAAAAGTATCCGTACCTTGTTTTTGCATAAATTCTACGGATTCTCGCCAACGAACCGTTGATGTTATCTGGATAAGCAGATTTTTCTTGATCCGCTCCGGGTTTGTTTCGGGTGCTGCCGTGACGTTGGAAATAACGGGAACTTTCGGTGGTAACAAAATCACTTTCTCCAACACTTCAAACATCTCGTTAGCGGCCGGTTCCATGTAAGGGCTGTGGAAAGCACCGCTGACGGCCAACAGGATAACTTTTTTAACACCTATCTTTTCTGCTTCTTCTTTTAAAAGTGCTAACTTTTCTTTGTCTCCGCTGACAATAATTTGACCCGGACAGTTATCATTGGCAATAAAGAGCCGTTGCTCCGGTGTTGAAACTTTTTTAATCAGTATCTCAACCTGTTCGCGGGATAATCCTAAAACGGCTGACATACCGCCGTAGATAATTGAGCTTGCCCAAGCCATAGCCCATCCCCTCAAATGCAATAATTTTGCGGCATCCGCCAAAGTCATTGATCCGGCAGCACATAAAGCCGTGTATTCTCCCAACGAATGTCCGGCTGCATACACCGATTTTTGGATCGGATTAAATCCCAATTCTTGTTCCAATGTTCTAAGGATGGCCATCCCGACCGTCATGATGGCCGGCTGAGCATTTTCCGTTTTTGTCAGCTCTTTTAAATCTCCCCGAAACATCAATTCACTTAAATGCATGTTTAAGGTGTCATCAACTTCATCAAAAACATCTTTTGCAGCCTTGAAATTTCGGTACAGTTCTTCTCCCATACCAATACTTTGTGATCCCTGTCCCGAAAAGATAAAAGCTGCTTTCATCACGAACCTGTTTTAATTGTTTTCGCCATTATACACGAATATGTATAAAAATCAACCCCTCTTTTAATAAAAATCTTGCACTTTTGTTTAAAATAGCATACCCTGTTTTTAAAAGGGAGGCAGAAATGTTGTTTTCATTTTTTAAAAAAGATCCACAACCGTACGATACCGGTTATGTTACCGTTGATCACGGTCACAAGCTTTACTATCAACAGTTTGGAAATCCAAAGGGCAGGGTTGTTCTCTCCTTTCATGGTGGTCCTGGCGGTTGCGGTCGGCCTAAACATGCCTCTCATTACGATTTAAAAAAATATCGGGTTATCCTTTTTGATCAAAGGGGATGTGGAAAATCTCTTTATAAGGATGCATTTTTGGAAAATACATCCATGGCTACCGTTCGTGATGGGATGGCTGTTTTAAAGCACTTAAAGGTGAAAGGAAAAGTTATTTTGGCCGGTTCTTCATTCAGTGTTGGTTTGGTTTTATTGTTTGCTGAAACCTATCCAAATCGCGTCAGTCAGCTGATCTTAACTTCTGTTTTTCTGATGCGACCAATGGATGCCGAATGGGTCACAACGCAAAGTCGTTTGTTTTATCCCGATCTGATGGATGAGATGCGTGCCCAAGCCAAATCGGATAAATTGATTCCCTTTTACTGTAAATTAATTTTTTCCGAAAAGTATAAGGATATTCAACAGGCTCAAAAGTATTACTGTTCTTATGAAAACCAACTGGGGTCGTTAACCCCTTCTTTTGAAAAAACACCGGCTTTAACGGATGCCGCCATTCAGTATAGCCGTATTTATATGTATTATGAAAAGAATCACTACTTCATCCCACCCAATCAAATTATGGATCATATTGACAAGATTCGCCATATACCGGCCTTAATTGTTCATAACCGACTTGATTTTTGCTGTCCCGTATCTCAGGCGTATGATCTTCACAAAGCGCTTCCGAAGTCAAAGCTGATTATTGTTCCGGACAAAGGGCACGGTAGCCCGTTGATGTTTAAAGTTTTAGATCGGGAAATTAAAAAGTTATGATTGTTTATGTTGCTGATTTATCCGAACTTGGAACAGATCCAACTCTTATTTTAAAATA
>Ga0310690_10008735_pt1 | contig 12805 bp, 6 predicted proteins | sample AusTroGonzalo_MG_2_FD_207661 | JGI IMG/M metagenome (GOLD analysis project Ga0310690, IMG submission 207661) | Bovine rumen microbial communities from tropical cattle in Woodstock, Queensland, Australia - Gonzalo_04 (v2) (version 2) | ecosystem: Host-associated > Mammals > Digestive system >...
ATCACGCCAGACGACACCATCTGCAGACCGAGATCGTGGATTTGGACACCCTCCAGTTCGACTGTCCTTTTCTCTGCAAGCGTGGAAACTTCATCCGTTTTGGGGATAAGAATTTCTTCATTCTCACCCAAAAGCAGAAAATTTGGAAGGGTGATTGGGAGTCAGGTTTGCGGATCGATTGCCTTTTTTTAAGACAAAATCCGAGGATGGACCCGGAAGAGCTGTTGGCCATTATCCCATTTCAGGAAGTGATGGCAGACGGTTCGAATACACCGTTTTACATAGACCGTTGGCGGGTTTTCTGCAAAGAGAACAGCATTCCATTCACCTATACAGGAGACTGTAAAATGAATACAGGAGGGTAGCCCCAAATTTTGTATTTTTGCCGCTTATTTTTAAGGATATGATCAACCACGTTAAAGGCACCATAGAAGAAGTGAATCCTGCGTATGTCATTGTCGAGACATCCGGTGGGGTAGGCTATATCATCAACATCTCCTTGGCTACTTTTTCACAAATCAAAGACCAAAAAGAAGTCAAGTTGCTTACCCATTTCATCGTGAAGGAAGACGCGCAGGTACTTTATGGGTTCGCTACCGAAGAGGAACGCGAACTTTTCAAGCTGCTGATTTCCGTTAACGGTATCGGACCGAACACCTCGCGACTGATTTTGTCGTCGATGAGCGTGGGGGAAGTGCTGAATGCCATCGCCACGGAGGATGTGAAGACGATACAGTCGGTGAAGGGCATTGGAACGAAGACGGCGCAACGTGTGGTGATAGAGTTAAAGGACAAGGCCAAGAAGGCTTCTTGGGCCGATGCAACAAAAATTAACGTTGCATACAATAATAATAAATATGAAGCGTTATCTGCCCTGGTCGCTTTAGGTTTTCCGAAGAATAACGCTGAAGCGGTTTTGGATAAAATTATTAAAGCAGAAGGAATACAACTAACTGTAGAAGAACTCATTAAGAAGGCGTTGAAATTATTGTAAACCAAAAAGAGGAAATTTGAAAGTAAAGCATTATATATTATATAGTATCATATTAGCACTCCTGTTAGGTTGTTTCGGATTATCGAAACTACAGGCTGCTAAATGGTCTGTTGATCGTAAGCCGTTGCCCAAGAAGGCTGAAACGCAAGAGCCAGCTCCTGTTTGTCCGCCGGATACCAATCCTCCTACATTACCACAACCTGATATCAACCCGTTGAATCCTGATCCGGACAACCCGTTTTATTTGCAAAATCCTCCTGGCGTGGGTCGGACCATTATCTATGACCCCATTACCAACACGTATAATTTCCAGTATATGACGGGCAACGAACCTTTCGGTGCAGGCTCATATATGGATGTCAAAGAGTATATTGATTACGATTTGCAACAGAGTATTCACGACTATTGGCAGAACCAGAGTCGGAGTATTGGATCTAGAGGAAATTCCCGTACAGGTAGCGGTTTGATTCCGCAACTTCATGTCGGTGGCGAGATATTTGAAGGTATTTTCGGTAGTAACACGATTGACATTCGCCCTTCAGGTTCCGTGGGACTGAAATTGGGTGTCAAATATACCCAAACGGATAACTGGAACTTGCCGGTGAAGCAGCGTAAACAACTTCAATTGGACTTTGACGAAGATATTCAGTTGAATTTACTGGCTAAAATCGGTGATAAAATCGAGTTTAATTTGAACTACTCAACGGATGAATTGGCTGTGACCACGAAGACGGATCAAATCAAACTCAAGTACAACGGTAAAGAGGATGATATTTTGCAACTCATTGAGTTTGGTGATATTACGTTCCCGCTGAACAGCACGCTCATCACGGGTAGCCAGAGCCTTTTCGGTGTGAAGACGCAGCTCAAATTCGGTAATTTATTCGTGACGGCTGTCGCTTCCCGAAAGAAAGGTTCCACACAGAACATTACTGTGACGGGTGGTGCAGAACAGACAGATTTTTATTTCCGTGCAGACGAATATGAAGAAAACAAGCACTTCTTCCTCAGCCAGTTCTTCGAAGAACATTACAACGAATATCTGAGTACCTTGCCTTTGGTTAGCTCTCCTATCGTGATTACCAAGATTGAGGTTTGGAGAACGACCGTCGGTGCGGCCACCACAAACAACCGTAATGTCGTGGCATTCACAGACTTAGGTGAGTATGATCCTCAGTTTGTCAATATTTCCTATAACCCAGCATATCCTGGAGGTCAACTTCCTGACAACTATACCAACAATTTGACGCAATATGCGGACAGCTCGTTGATTCGCGACATCTCCAAAGTGTCGAGCAACATGCAGTCTATTGGTATGAAGTCGGGAACTGACTATGAAAAAGTGGAGAGTGCCCGTCTGTTGTCATCGAATGAATATACGGTGAACACGAAGTTGGGTTTCATCTCCTTGAATTCGGCATTGGCTTCTGACCAGGTGTTGGCAGTGGCATTCCAGTACACGGTGATTGGCGACGACCATGTGTATCAAGTCGGTGAGTTCTCCAACGAAGTGGCGACTCCGAACTGTATTCGAGTCAAATTGTTGAAGAGTTCCAATCTGAACGTCAAGTCTCCTTTGTGGAACTTGATGATGAAAAACGTCTATAGCCTCTCCGCTTATCAGGTTTCTTCTGAGAAATTCCGTTTGAACATCCTTTACACCGGTGATGCGGAGGGTGTGGCGAACGGTTTCTTTACGCAGGGTGCGCAGAAGGGTATCCCCTTGATTCGTTTGATGGGCTTGGATAATTTGAACATACAACAGGATCCTACGCCGGATGGTATCTTCGACTTCATAGATGGTGCGCAACTCGTGGGTGGTACCATTAACTCCAGCAACGGTCGTGTCTATTTCCCCACTACGCAACCCTTTGGTAGAGACTTGCGGAAGGTGCTCGATGATCCTGAATTGGCTGATAAATATGCGTTTGATTCTTTGTACACGATGACAAAGACCATGGCGCAGCAGATTACGAACAAAAACAAGTACTACATCGAAGGTAGTTATCGTTCTTCATATGGTTCCGAGTTCCATTTCACAGGTGGCGGTGCCACCAAATCTGTGAAGGTGACCGCCGGCGGTATCACACTGACGGAGAATGTGGACTACACGGTGAACTATGACATGGGTGTGGTGACGATTATCAACCAGAGCATTTTGGCTTCAGGAACCCCCATCCAGATTTCGCCCGAAGTGGATGATGCCTATCAAACCGATAAGCGCATGTTCGGTGTGAACTTGGATTATGTCTTCTCCCCGGACTTTACAGTCGGCGCTACGTTGCTGAATCTTAGCGAGCGTCCTATCACCAATAAGGTCAACTATGGCGATGAACCTATCAACAACTTGATTTGGGGTATGAATTTCGCCTATAAAACCGAGCTTCCTTTCATCACAAAAGCGATTGACCTATTGAGTTTTCATCATACCACAACCAAATCTTACCTGAATTTGGACGGTGAGTTCGCCCATTTCATACCTGGCCATTCTCGCCAGATTGGTAAAAGCGGTACCACCTACATTGACAATTTCGAGTCTGCGAAATCGACCATTGATTTGATGAATATCAACAACTGGGTGATGGCTTCCACGCCGCAAGGTCAACCCGACCTTTTCCCAGAGGCCACCCCTGTGCCGGTTACCGCTCCAGTGCGTCGTCAGTTGGCTTACGGCTATAACCGCGCTCGTATGGCATGGTACATCATAGACCCGTTGTTCTACAACAGCGGCTCTTCAGTGCCTTCCAACATCACGGCGGAAGATTTGTCGTATCCTTACGCGCGTGCCGTGTATGAGCCGGAGTTGTTCCCATACAAGGAACGTCCGACCAGCCTTTCCACGCTCATGACGGTGTTCAATATCGCTTATTATCCTTCAGAAAGAGGTGCTAACAACTATGATGTGGATGGCTCCGAAGGTTATTCTCGCGGTTTGAACGAAGACGGTTCGTTGCGGGATCCCGAAACACGTTGGGGTGGTATCATGCGTAAATTCGACCAAACCGACTTCGAATCCTCTAACTATGAGTATATTGAGTTCTGGATGATGGATCCTTTCATCGACAATCCAGACCATAAGGGCGGTAAGATTTACTTCAACCTTGGTGATATCTCGGAGGATATTCTGCATGATGGTCGTAAATTCTTCGAGAACGGCTTGCCTGAGGATGGTTCTGATGATGATGTGGATTTCACGGTTTGGGGTCGTATTCCAACGCAACAGTTGATTGTCAGCACCTTCTCCAACAAGTCGGGAACTCGTGAGCATCAGGATGTGGGTTACGATGGTTTGCCCAACGTGCGTGAAATAGAGTACTTCCAGGAAAACTACATCGATCGTATCGCTGCTGCTTTCGGCGCCGGTTCACAAGCCTACCAAATGGCTGTTGCCGACCCTTCCGCCGATAACTACCATTACTTCCGTGGCAGTGATTATGATGCCGAAGACAAGAAAATCGTGGAACGTTACAAATACTTCAACAACGCTGAAGGTAACTCTCCTGACGAAAATAACAGCACAGAAAGCTATCCTACCTCTGCGACCAACCTCCCGAACATGGAGGATATGAATAACGACAACACGCTGAGCGAGGACGAACGTTATTATCAATATGTCATTGATTTGGTTCCTGAAAAGATGGTGGTGGGTGAGAATTACATCAATGACATTTATGAAGCTCACCCCGAGCGTTTGCCCAACGGCGATCGTCCTGTTACAAAATGGTATCAGTTCCGTATCCCTATTCATAATCCCGAAAAGGTGGTCAATAATATGTCGGGCTTCAATTCCATCCGCTTCATGCGTATCTTCATGCGCGAGTTCGAGGAACCGATTGTTTGTCGTTTGGCTACGTTCGAATTGGTGCGCAGCGACTGGAGAACATACAACTTGAATCTTCGCGAAGATGGTGAGTATCTTCCTACTCAAGATGATGGTGAATGCTCGTTTTACGTTGGTACAGTGAGTTATGAGGAAAATGCAAACCGTGTTCCTATTCCGTATATGTTGCCGCCGGGCATTGTCCGTGAGACGGCTTACGGCATGACAGCCACTTCTTACGAAGAAAACGAGCAATCTGTCACCATGAAGGTGGTGGATTTGCCGGATGGTGATTCCCGTGCCATCTACAAGAACACCTCTTACGATTTGCGTCAGTTCAATAATCTGCAAATGTATATCCATGCGGAGGATGTGTTTTCGTCAGGTGACTTGCGTCCCGGTGATGTGACCGCTTTCATCCGTTTGGGTTCCGACTTCACGGAGAACTACTACGAATATGAGCTTCCGATCGAAATCACCCCTTGGGGCGTGGGTCGCGATACGAACGCTATATGGCCAGAGAAGAACCGCTTGTATATTACGCTGGATTCTTTGGTCTCTTTGAAGAGAGAGCGTAACAGGGCTATTCGGAATGGATCGCACCCGGGCATCTTTGTGCCCTATTCGTCAGTGCCCTATTCCAAGGAAGATCCTATAATCACGGTGGTGGGTAACCCGAATTTGGGAGAAGTAACCACCATCATGATCGGTGTGCGTAACCCGAAGAAGGTCAATTTGAATGATAATGACGATATGTTGCCTAAATCGGTGGAGATGTGGGTTAATGAGTTGAGACTCAGTGGCTTCGATGACCGTCAGGGCGTTGCTGCCCTGTTGCGTGCCCGCACGACCTTGGCCGATGTGGGTGACTTGACCCTTTCAGGATCCTATTCTTCTCCGGGTTTTGGTGCTTTGGAGCAGTCCATCACAGAACGCTCGCACGAAACGAATATCAACTTTGACTTGGCCACCAATATTGATGGTGGTAAGCTTTTGTTCCCCGAGAATTGGCATATTAAAATCCCTGTCCACTATGACTATTCGTTAGGCGTCGTGCAACCGGAATACAACCCGTTGAATCCAGATGTGAAGATGAAGGATGATTTGTCCGACTTGCCGACCGCTGAAGCGCGCGACTCTTTGCGTTATTTGACCAATAAGGTGGTTCGTCGTCAGAACGTCAACGTGATGAATGTGCGTAAGGAGCGCGACTTCTCCAAGGGAAATACAAAAATGCATGTTTGGGATGTGGAAAACCTCGACTTCTCCTACTCATATTCCGAACTTGTCCAGCGTGATGAGGATTTGGAAATGAACAACGAATATATCCATAATGGTGAAATCGGCTACACGTTCAGCACGAATCCTAAGAATTACCGGCCTTTCTCCAATGCGAAGTGGACCAAGAGCAAATGGCTGCAGTTGATTCGCGACTTCAACATCACCCCGATGCCCAAGAATATCTCTTTCCGTACGACCTTGCATCGTGATATGCAACAGTTTAAGTATCGTCCGAAGAGCCAGGGCAACATCATTATTGATACCAACTACGTGAAATCTTTCGATTGGACACGTAATTACGCCTTCAACTGGGATATCTTCCAGAGTTTGAAACTGGAATTCAAGGCTGACGCATCTGCGCGTATCGATGAACCGGATGGTCTTATCGACACCCGTGAGAAGAAAGATTCTATTTGGCATTGTCTGGGTCGCGGCGGTCGTACCACGGATTATCGTCAGAATTTCAGCGCTACGTACCAGATTCCTATCAACAAGATCCCGCTCTTCAAGTTCATCACGGCCAATGCCCGTTACTCATCTATGTACACGTATAGAGCTTCCGCTCTCTCTCTGTCTTACTTGGGTAACACGATTCAGAACTCCCAAAATGTGCAAGGTAACGCAACTGTAAACCTCGTAACTTTGTATAATTCAGTTCCTTATCTGAAGAAAGTGAACCAAGGTATTACGAGAAACAATAATAAGAACACCAACGCCAAAGACAATTCTCGCAGTTCCAAGAAAGATGGAGAAGACGAGGAGGAAGATGACGGCAATGGCAATAAAAAGAACAAAAAGAATAAGCGAGACAAAAACGATTCGTTGAAAGAGAAACCGGAAATTGGAAGGATGATTCTGGATGGAACCGTGCGCTTACTCATGTCGGTGAGAAATGTTTCCGCCAACTATTCGTTGGGCCGCGGAACGACATTGCCAGGCTATATGTATTCTGCCACTTTGGTGGGACATACCAAAGAGAGTAGCGGTCCTGGATTCCTCTTTATGTTCGGTGGACAGCCGGATATATTGGCGATAGGTGCCCGTAATCATTGGATGACTACCGACTCCTTGATGAATTCTCCATATCAACGAACGAAGAACGAGGTGATGAACTTCCGCGCTTCTGTGGAGCCGTTCCGCGATTTCCGAATCGATGTTTCTGCCAACCGAAACTTCACACAGAACTTCTCCGAGTATTTCCATGTGGATGAAATGGGTAATGTGTCCCACTATACACCGCAGCGTTCAGGTTCTTTCAGTATGACCTACTGTGCTTTAGGTACGTTCTTCAAGAATCATGACGAATTGTTCCAAGAATTCCGCGAAGTGCGTCAAACCATCGCCCAACGTTTCGCAGAGTCGAACCCCAACTATAGCGGCGAAGTTGATTCTGAAACCGGATTCCCAGAGGGTTACAGTGCTATCTCTCAAGATGTGTTGATGGGTGCGTTCTTCGTCACCTACCTTGGCAAAGACGCTGAAAAGTCGGACATCTTCTCTCCGTTCTTGAAGATTCCGTTGCCGAACTGGCGCCTCAACTATAACGGTTTGACGAAGATCAAGGGGATGAACAAGATCTTCCAAACGTTCTCTATTGTTCATAACTATACTTGTAACTACAACGTCGGCAACTATTCTACCAACATTGCCTATACGCAGGACGAGAACGGATATCCTACCGCATATAACACTTTGGGAGACTTTATTCCTACGAGCGAGCTTAGCCAGATGGCGTTGACTGAACAATTTGCTCCGTTGATTGGTTTTGATATGACCTTGAAAAACAGCATGTTGTTGAAGATCGAATACAAACAGACTCGCAGTATCTCCCTCAGTTTTGCGAACACGCAAATTACGGAGACTACCTCCAAGGAGGTGGCTTTCTCCGCAGGTTACCGCTTCAAGGATATTAAGATCGGCTTGGTCTTCTCTGGTGTTAAACGTCAGTTCGTCAGCGATTTGAATGTGACGGCAGGCTTCGGATTGAAGGATAACATGACGATGTTGCGCAAAATCACGGAGGATAATGAGCAGGTGACTTCAGGTGCTTTGAATATAACCATCAACGCATCTGCAGAATATCAGTTCAGCCGGTTGCTCAGCATGAAGTTGTACTACGATCAGGCCATCAATAGACCTAAGAACAACAACCAATTCAACAATATGAATTTCGAGGCAGGCGTTCAGTTGCAACTGATGCTGTCACAGTAGAATATCCGATATGTTCCGACCCTTTTTGACGGGAATACTCCTCTTTTGTGCGCTTTTCGCTTGGTCTTGTCACCAGGCGACAGACCATAATGTATCTACAGAGAAAGTTGCGCTAAATGAGGATGAGGAAGTTGTTGAGGATGAGAAATATACGGATTTCGAAAAGCGTTTGATAGATTTTGGCTTGCAAGACATTGCCGAAGTGGATTCCACCATCGCGGTGAAGCTGGTGTATGCCACTCCGGACAACTTTTTGGGTCATGTTTTATACCATGACTTGAATCACGCTTTTATGGTGCCTGACATGGCGCAAAAATTGGCGAACGCGCAACGTAAGCTCAAATCATTACGACCCGACCTTTCCTTGCTGATATATGACGCCGCGCGCCCGCTCAGCATCCAGCGCGAGATGTGGGACGCGGTAAAAGGAACCCCCAATGTCTCCTTCGTGGCGAATCCCGCCAAAGGTCGCGGAATGCACAATTACGGGGCAGCGGTGGATATCACCCTGATGGATAGTAGGGGAACACCCCTGCCGATGGGCTCAGCACACGACTATTTCGGCCCCGAAGCGCGCATCGACCACGAGGATGAGCTGGTGGCAGACGGATTGATCACCCCGCAGGAACTTCAAAACCGAAAATTGCTACGCCGCGTAATGACCGAAAGTGGTTTCGTGACCTGCATCTCGGAATGGTGGCACTTTAACCACATTCCCTCCGCCCGTGCCAAAACAGAACTGAAAATTATTGATTTCGAAGAATGATGCTGGCTGTTGGCTTTTAGCTTTTAGCTTTTGGCTTTTAGCTTTTGGCTGTTAGCTGTTTGCTGTTAGCTGTTAGCTTTTGGATTTAGGTTGTTAGCTGTTAGTTGTTTGCCGTTGTCCAACTACTAACTACTAACTGCTAACTGCTAACTCTTAGCATCAGGTACGGCTCTACAACTTCCAGATATTCATTGGTGTATTGCAGATTAGCATCTCGGATGGAGAGATGTTTTTCTAACTCTGGTTGTGGTGTGCGGGTATATTCCCTAATGACTCGATAAACAGGTTTTGCGGCGGTGGGGCGGATGTAAATGGCCTTTTGACAGAAGAGTCGATCTTTTGTAAGTTTTTGGAATTCAACATCTTCTATGGATGGAAGAATGATGGCAAAGCGTCCTTGAGGCGCTAGAAGGGCATCCACTCCGTCAATCAACTCCTGAAAAGAGAGTTGTCCGTCGCCATGTTTACTCTGTAACTTGCTTTTATCTTGAGGTTTAAGATCATCATGGAAGAAAGGTGGATTGCTGATGATCAAATCAAACTTCAAACTATCACATTGATTTACAAAATCTTGCAAACTGATTTGCTCAAAATGGAAACACGATTCAGGCAAAAGGGGAAAACGGGTGGCGTTCTCTTGCGCTTCTCTCACGGAAGCTTCATCCACATCAATGCCGAAAACTTCAGGAAAAGGTTGACTTTTAGATAGTTGCTGCGCGATACAAAAGGCGATCACGCCGCAACCGCAACCAATGTCCAAAACCTTTTGCGCAGGAAGGGCTTGGATCAATGCAGCAAGCAGCACCGCATCTGTACCGATTTTCAAGGTACTATGCTCGTGCTCTAAGTCAAACTGCTTAAAATGAAACATTTATGAACAATAGGTCTCCAAAAGTCTGGCGTTTCCGTCAGGGATGATTTGCAGATGGTCGATTTCGGCGGGAACCAAAGCCACCTCGCCGGTCTTTAAGATTTCCTTAAACGAATCAGATACGAGGAATGCGCTGCCTTCCAGACAGATATAGATGACAAAGGAATCCAGATGGCCAAAAGATTTCTCCACCTGCATATTCATATCCAACAGGTTGGTATTGAAGAAAGGGGAGTGAACCAATGTGATGGTTTTGTTCTTTTCGGGCGTATAATGCACCAGAAAATCGCCCACATTCTCTTCGAAATGGATGGCATCCAGTGCTTCTTCGGTATGCAATTCGCGGCCTTTCCCATTCTCATCCACGCGATTCCAGTCGAAAATGCGGAAGGTGATGTCCGAAGGTTGTTGGATTTCTGCCAACAGCACACCCTTGCCGATAGCGTGTACAGTTCCAGCGGGAATCATGAAAGTGTCGCCGGGTTTTACTGGGTAGAATTTCAATAAAGATTCGAGCGTACCATCTTCAACCGCTTGCACATATTGTTGTTCCGTAACCTTTTGATTAAAACCAACATACAATCCTGCACCCTCATCGGCTTGAATCACGTGCCACATCTCGGTTTTTCCGTTTTGGCCATATTTTTCCTGCGCCAGCGTGTCATCGGGATGTACCTGAACGGAAAGATTATCCTGAGCATCAATGAATTTGATCAGCAACGGGAATCCGAGGCCGTATTGTTCGTAATTCTTCTCTCCCACAAGGTCTGTCAAATAGATTTCCAGCAGTTCGTTGAGGTTGTTTTCCGCCAAAAAACCGTTGGAAACCACGGATTCATCATCCACAAGCCCGGAGACTTCCCAGCTTTCACCGCAGTTCTTCAGCGGGCTGATTTTATGATGCAAAACGGTTTCGATTTTGTTGCCGCCCCAGATTTTTTCCTTCAGGATGGGCGTGAATTTCAAGGGATACAGAGTGGTTGACATATTATTGAACTGAATAATAATTTCGGTTTTTATGCTGATAATCGGGGCGCACCTTGTCGGGATTGGCGCCGCGCACGCTTTTCAGGAACATCCATTTCCCGTCCTCCTCAATAAATCCCTGATTCAGACTGGATTCGGGCACCATGTAAGCCGACACATTCTTCATGGATTCGTCCATCGGGATGAGTTCCTCAAAGATGATCATGTCGCAACGCATCTTTTTGTAGTCATAATCGTGCGTTTTCGGGTTGTATTTGCCCGTATTGACCAAATATTCTTGGTTTTCATAGTTAAGGTACATGGTGGCATTTTTGGAGTATTCAAAGATGACGCGTGCCACTTTTTCAGTGTAATTCTTGAAGACCCGTGCCCCGAAAATAGGGGTCATTTCTTTGTTAAAATGCAGTATTTCAATCAATTTTTGATTGGTGAAAAGGTTATTGCCATTCCACCCAAGCAGTGTGTAATAAGTTGTGTTTTTGTCTTTTACGGGAATCAGTTTGTAGTAAACCGCCCCATACCAACGGTTGTGATTGCCAATTTGCGTCTTCGGATAATCGATGACTTGTCGCTTGTCGTATAGCGGGTACAGCACGTACTTTTTCCGGGATTCATTGTAAACCTGAATGAAACCGAAATTTTCAATATCGTAGTTATTTTTGACAATATACCACGTAAAAATCTTGAAAACGTTGTCCGGAGAAGCCAAAACGCTGAAATTGTTGACCGAATCCCAGGTAAACTTGAAGGCATCGGGCATTTGCAGCACAGACTCCAGCAGTGACATGAAATCCTCGTTTAGTGCTAATCGGGTGGTTTCGTCGGACTCGGCCATCACTTCATTGCGCAGATGAATCAAACTGTCTTCCCACGTGCGGAAATCGGTCTTTTTCTGACCGAAACCCGCTGTACAAAGCAGTAATGCCATCAATAATATGCCTAAAGTCCGTTTAATCATCCAGTTATTACAACTCGCAAAAATACAAAATATTGCATTTTGCATGAAAAGTTTTTACGTGAGTGGCATGAAAAAGTTGCATGATGATTTCGAGAAAACCGAAAATTATGTATGTTTGCTGCCGAAATGAGAAAAGCGTTAATATTATTACTAGTATCGATGGTCTGCTTGTCGATTCAGGCCATGAATCCTGCAGATACGGTTAAGAATAAACCGTTAAGACCTCGTTTCTTGTATAATGTAGATGCTGCCGTTTGGTTTGACAATCGGGAATACAAAGGTCCGATCCAGATTCCCCAAACGTTGTTTGCTTTTCGACTTTCTCCGGAAATCGGCGTGGGGTTGATGGACAGAGAAGGTGGCGATCACAGCCTGATAGCGGGTGTGCATTATATCCAGCCGATGGGCGGCAATTGGCGTGACGTAAGATTCCATCCAACGGTCTTTTATCAGTACCAAATTAAGGGGTTTTCGATGAGGTTGGGTGCAGTGCCTTATAAATATTTTATTCGACAATTGCCTGATTTTCTGCGTTATGACTCCATTGCGTACGCGCATCCGAACATACAAGGCGCGCTGGTGCAATATCAATCCAAACACGGATATGTGGAGGCGATGTGCGACTGGCGCGGTCTGCAACGCCCCGACCAACGCGAGATGTTTCGGATAACCATTGATGGTGAATACAGTTATCAAGGGTTTTTCCGTTATTTCGTGGGCGGCGTGGCGCAAATGAACCACAAGGCAAGCTATGCCCCTCCGACCCCTAGGGAAGGCGTGTGTGACGAGGCTCTTGTCTCACCCAACATCGGTATAGACTTTTCCTCTCCTACGCCTCTGGATGTTTTGTGGTTAAGGGCGAGTTATATCTTTGATTATCAGCGTGATCGTGAATATCATCTCAAGTCTATGCCGCA
>Ga0310690_10008736_pt1 | contig 12802 bp, 10 predicted proteins | sample AusTroGonzalo_MG_2_FD_207661 | JGI IMG/M metagenome (GOLD analysis project Ga0310690, IMG submission 207661) | Bovine rumen microbial communities from tropical cattle in Woodstock, Queensland, Australia - Gonzalo_04 (v2) (version 2) | ecosystem: Host-associated > Mammals > Digestive system >...
CGGCATGATCTCCGTCATGGGCATGGGCGGCCGAACCATACGTGACATCCTTCTGAACGGAAAAGACCGGCTGCAGGGCGCCTCACTGATCCTTTCCGCCCACACGGATTGGCACCTGATCCGCGCCGCGGTTCGGCAGATCGGATATCACCTTGACCGAGAGGAACCCTGCTTTGCCGCCGGAAGGTATTATCTCGTGCTTCGCGCCCGGCCGGGAGAAAAGCTCATAACGGATCGGGAAATCCGGCTCGGAGGTCCCCTTTTTCGGTCTGAATCTGATGTTCTTATTCCCTTTGTTCGGCGTCGGAAGGAAGTTCTCGGGGAACGGCTGAAAGGGCTTTCATCATCCACTTTTCCGGACGAATCCGAAATGAACATCCTGAAATCCGATCTGGAATTCTATGAAGATTTTCTCTCCCGTCACCCCCTGGATCTTTATGAATGATAAACGATGCCAATCATATCATCCTGAACCGTCCCAACTGCTGATTTTTACTATTCCCGAAACCCAACTTTTTACCGGAGGTGTTTTATGAACGTTCAAACCGTGTATGACGTAATCAACAGCGTTGCCCCCTTCGATACCCAGATGGAAGGCGATAATTCCGGCCTGTTGGTCGGTTCTCCCTGTCAGAAGGTCACCAGGATTCTTTTTGCCCTGGACGTGACGGCACCGGTCATTGATGAAGCAGTAGCTCTTGGTGCGGAACTGATTGTTTCACATCATCCGCTGATGTACTCCGCTGTTCGTTCCCTTACTGACCGGAACTATGAAGGCCGCCTCGTTCGTCGTCTCGTCCGTGAAAACATCAGTCTGATCGCCGCCCATACCAATCTGGACCAGGCGCCCGGCGGAATCAACGATACACTGGCCGCGCTGTGCGGATTGACGGAAGTCTCCGGGGAAGGCTTTTTCCGATCCGGGATGCTTCCCAGCGAGATGACAGCCCGGTATTTTGCGGATCTTCTGTCGGAAAGCCTGAAAACCACTGTTCGGATTCTGGCGCCCGAAGACCGGATTGTCCGCAGGGTTGGCCTTTGTTCAGGCAGTGGCAGTGAAGAATGGACACTGGCGCTGGCAGACGGATGCGATGCATTTGTTTCCGGAGAAATCCGTCATCACCATGCCCTCGCCATGGCAGATGCTGGGATCGCAGGCTTTGAATGCGGTCATTTTGCAACAGAGGAGCCCGGTATTGCGGCACTTGCCGAAGCTTTACAAAATTCGTTCAATCATGTAGAATGTAATGTGCGGGTTTTTGTGTCCACAATTCCTGCGTATACAATTCCCTGCGCGCCGTGACAGGCGGTTCTTTCCCTGTCAGAAGGAGGTTCCTGCAATGGAAAACTTTGAATCCCTTTGGGCATATCAGACGGAAGACATGAAGGCCGACGCCATCGCCAACGCGATCCGCCGTTCTCCCGTTCGCCAGAAGCTTGAAAAAACCCGCGACCTGATTTTGGATCGCCAGAAACAGTACAAGCAGATCGAGGTTGAAATCACCGCCATGTCGGACAGAAAGGACGTCATCGCCGAAGCGGTTGAGCATTCCGAGGCCCAGCTTCAGGCGCTGAAAGCTCGCTTTGAAGCCAATCCGCCCCAATCCGCGGAAGAAGTAAAAGCCCTGATGTCCGAGGTCAGCCATTGCCGGGACACGATCCGCCAGTATGAAGCGGAAATTGCCCGAATTGTAAAGGAATCCACCGCCCATGAAAAACTTCAGAAGGTGGTCCGGATGGAAGCGGCCAACGCAAAAAAGGCTTTTGATCAGCTGAAGGCCGAATATGAAACGGAATCACAGAGCAAAAAGGCTGAGCTCGACGAACAGCGCGCCCGTGCAAAAGCGTTGGTCGACGCCGTGGATCCGGCGCTTCTTGAAGAATATCACACCATCAAGAAGCGTATTTCTCCCCCGGTGGCCCGGCTGACATACGGGCAGTGCTCCGGTTGTAACACATCGCTTCCATCAGCCGTCCTTTCAAAAATCAGGAACGGGAGCCTGGTTGAATGCGAAACCTGTGGCCGGATGATTATTCAGTAAACATACGCCTTAAAATGGGTTGTCTCTGATGGAGACAACCCATTTTTATTTGGTTTTTCCATGATCAGATGCCTTCCGCCGCATATCGTTCTACAGTTACCAGCGGACACTGTTCAAAGGCATCCTCGGCGATTTCGGTTCCCTCTGGCACCCGAACCTTTTCGAGATTGACACAGGCCGTGAACGCCTGAGAACCGATGGACTTCAGGTTCTTGCCAAAGGAGACCTCCTTAAGCTTCACACATCCGATAAACACCATTTCATCGACATATTCAAGGCTTTCCGGGAATTCGAGACTTTCGAGTTCACTGCAGCCGCCAAAGGAGCAGCGCCCGACTGCTTTCAGTCCTTCCTTCATTTCGACGGATTTCAGGCTCGTGCATTTCCAGAAAGCCATATTGTCAATGATTTCTATCGTTTCCGGCAAAACAATCGTTTCGACAAGCGTGCAATCAGAAAAGGTCTGGTAAAGCATTTTTACACTCAGGTTCTTCAGCTTTTCCGGAACGGATACATCCTCGTCAAAGCCGGTGTAGCGAACAGCCTGACATGTTTCGCCGTCTTCAAAGGGTTCATATTTAAAATCGCCCTCTTCCAGCACGTTGAGATCGTGATATCCGGATGCGGCGTTCATGGCATCTTTTGCGTTGTTGACATCCTCTTCCGAAGCGTCTCCGAGATCGTCAAACTCCATTTCATCCCCAAAATCGTCGTATTCGCCAAAGGCTTCGAAATCGTCGAAATCTTCAAAATCTTCTGCAACAGAGGCCGGTGCAACAATCAGGAATACAATCGCAAAAAGAAATGCAGCAATCCGCTTCATCCTGTCCGGCACCTCCTCTTATTCCAAAATCTTTTTTATTATAGAAGAACGGACAAAAAAAATCAACAGTTTCCTTCATAAAGAACAGTATTGACGCATGGACTGACATATGATATTCTTTTACTGAAAACGTTACCGATATCGTTTCCGGTATTATCCTGAAAGGATGCCTGCCCCGTGAAAGTTGTTACCATCAAGGACATCGCAAGGCTTGCCAATGTTTCGGTTACAACCGTCAGCCGTGTTTTGAATCACCGCCCCGATGTCAATCCCGAAACGCGGGAAAAAGTCGAAAAAATCATTGAGGAAAACAGTTTTGTCGGAAACCAGAATGCCCGCGGTCTGAAACAGACCAGTGAAGCGGTTGGTCTCATCATCCGAGGTCGATCCAATCCCTTTCTTAACGCCCTGGCAGAGGCCATTCTTGATTGCGCTGCTTCCCTGCCTGACTTTTTCGTTACTGAATATATCGATGAGAAAGCGGACGAGTTTGAAACGGCCCTGCGGATGACAAAACAAAACCGAATCAAGGGGATGGTTTTCGTCGGGAGTCTGATTGACGACCGCGTACAGGCAATCCGTAACCTTGAAATTCCCGTTGTCTTCACAACGGTAAACGCAACAGCCGCGTCCATGAAAAACGCCTCCTCCGTCGCTGTCGATGACCGGAGCATGGGACGCCTTGTCGCGGAAGAGTTGCTTTCCCTCGGACATCGGAAAATCGCCGTTTTCGGCTCCAATCCTGTTGCTGGGGATTCCCTTGCAATGCGGTTTCTCGGTTTCTGCGACGCATACACGGATCAGGGACTGACCTTTGACCCCGGGGATTACAGGGAATGCCGTTTTTCGATGGAAGCTGGCTATGCCGCGGCCCGCGAATACTTTGCAGATCATCCTTCCACCACGGCCCTTTTTGCAATGAGTGACGCGGTTGCCGTCGGGGCCGTCCGGGCTCTGAAAGATCTCGGAAAAGCCGTGCCGGAAGACGTTTCGGTTGTCGGATTTGACGGCATTGATCTTTGCCGCTTCACGATTCCGCGGCTGAACACCGTCGAACAGCCGGTGGACGAGATTGCCAGTCGCAGTGTAAACCTTCTGCTTGACATGATGGAAAAGGGCTCAGCGCCGCGGCATATTCTGGTGAAAGCGTTCTATCGAAACCGGGATTCAGTTGCGGCGCCCCGTATTCTATCCTGACATAATAACGAAAGGAGTTCAACCATGCGTGCCAGCGGTGTTTTAATGCATATTTCCTCGCTTCCTTCTCCGGGCGGAATTGGCTGTCTCGGAAGCGAAGCCTTTGCCTTCGCTGATTTTCTTCAGGCCTCCGGCTTCAGAATCTGGCAGGTTCTTCCCGTCGGGCCGACCGGATACGGCGAAAGCCCTTATCAATCCAGCTCGGTTTTCGCTGGAAACCCTCTGTTCATCTCCTGCCGGACACTTCGGGAGGAAGGACTGCTGACCTATGAGGATGAGGAAGAGTTTGTTCCTGACGATCCGGAAAAAGTCGACTATGAAGCCGTCCGGAAAAACAAAATGATGCTCCTGCGCCGCTGCTTTGCGGAATCCGCAGACAACATGAAAAATCAGCTGGATTTCTTCCGGGCGGATCATCCCTGGGTCACGGATTTCGCACTGTTCACTGCCGTCAAGGAACACTTCGGCGGAGTCATGTTTTCCGCCTGGCCGGATCCGGAGATTGTCCGCCGCACTCCCGCGGCTGTGGCGAAATACTCAGAACTGCTGAAAGACGAAATCCAGTTCCACATTTTTTGTCAATACCTCTTCCGCCGCCAGTGGTTTGCTCTCAAGGAATACTGCAACGCGCGGGATATCCTGATCTTCGGCGATATGCCGATCTACGTGGCGGAAGACTCTGCTGATACCTGGACCCATCCGGAAATCTTCCAGCTGGATCGGGGCAGGATTCCAAAGCGGGTTGCCGGCGTTCCGCCGGACTATTTTTCCGAGAAGGGTCAGCTTTGGGGAAATCCGCTTTATCGCTGGACTTATCTTCGCCTGCATCATTTTGACTGGTGGGTTGCTCGGATGAAGGGGATGGCGGAGATGTATGATATGATCCGGATTGATCACTTTGTCGGATTTGCGAACTATTATTCCGTCCGGCACGGCGCGCCCGATGCAATCAAAGGCAAATGGGTCATCGGTCCGGGGAAAAGCCTCTTTAAAATGCTGAAAGAGGAAGTTCCCGGCATACAGATCATTGCGGAAGATCTCGGTTGCGTCAATAAACGGGTGAAAAAGCTTCTTGACTCCTGCGGCTATCCTGGTATGAAAGTACTTTCCTTCGGCTTCGACAGTGACGAGAGCAATCCGCATCATCCGGTAAATTATGGCAGGAACGCCGTTGCATATACGGGAACGCACGACAACGACACCGTACTTGGATGGGCAAAAAGCGCTTCTCCGAAAACACTGGAGTTTGCGGGAAAGCTGCTCGGTTTCAGTACACCGGAAGAGGCTCCTGAAGCTTTCATCCGGGCGCTTTTCAACTCTCCCTGTGATATCGCCGTCGTTCCGATGCAGGATATGCTCGGTCTCGGCACCGAGGCCCGCATGAACTATCCCGGTACGATCGGTGGAAACTGGCTCTGGCGGATGAAACCTGGCGCTCTCACCGTTGAACTTTCCGTGAAATACTCTACGCTGAATAAAGAAACAAACAGGAGGTAATTCCCATGATGAATGCAAAACTGTTGATTGCAAATGCCGAACAGCACCTGATGACTGAAAATCATAAAACCCTGAAAGAAGCTTCCCCGACCGAGCTTCACAACGCCATTTCCGGCGCAGTTATGAACGCGATAGCTCCCGTCTGGAAGAAGAAAGAGGACGAACGCTTTCCCCACCGCAAGGCCGCTTATCTTTCTATGGAATATCTGGTTGGCCGATTGGTCTACAACAATCTGTACTGCATGGGTCTCCTGGAAGACACGGGAAAACTCCTGGCCGACAAAGGCGTGGATCTTGCTGTTCTCGAAGATATTGAGGACGACGCCTTCGGCAACGGCGGTCTGGGCAGGCTGGCAGCCTGCTTTCTGGACAGCGCCGTCACCTGTAATATCCCGCTGACCGGCTACGGTCTCCGTTTCCGCTACGGTCTCTTTAAACAATCTTTTGTCGGCGGCCGCCAGCATGAAGAGCCGGATGACTGGGCCCGTTATGGCGATCCCTGGTCCATCCGACGTGACGATGAAGCCGTTGTGGTTCCGATGAAAACAGGCGATGTGTTGGCCGTTCCCTATGATATGCCCGTCATCGGTTACGGTGCGAAAAATATCGGAACGCTGCGCCTCTGGCAGACGGAGAGTCTTCATGAAATTGACTTTGATCTTTTCAATCGCCAGGAATACTCAAAAGCCGCTGCCAATAAAAACAAGGCCGAAGATATCACCAAATTCCTTTATCCCAATGACAGTAAAAAAGAAGGCAAACAGCTCCGCGTGAAACAGCAGTATGTTCTTGTTTCCGCAACCATGCAGGATCTGCTCCGCGCTTACCGGAAGCGCCACGGCAGCGATTATTCCTTCTTCGCAAAGGAAAACGCTGCTCAGCTGAACGACACCCATCCTTCCATGGCGATTCCCGAGCTGATCCGCCTTCTCGGCGAGGACGGCGTACCTTTTGAAGCCGCTTTCCTGATCGCCCGCGACACCTTCGCCTACACCAATCACACCGTTATGCAGGAAGCGCTCGAAAAGTGGGATCTTTCTCTGCTCTCCTCCGTCTGTCCCCAGATCGTCGGTATCATCCGGAAAATTGATGCCCGCTTCCGCCGCGAAATGAAGAAAGCAGGAAAGGACATTTCACCGTCTCTGTGCATTATTCTCGACGGGCGCGTACACATGGCCGAACTTGCCACCTATGTTTCCCATGCCATCAATGGTGTCGCCGCGCTGCACACCGAGATCCTGAAAAACGACGTCTTTGCCGAATGGTACAGGCTGTATCCCGAGAAATTCCAGAATAAGACCAATGGCATCACCCAACGCCGCTGGCTGGGGCTTTGCAATCCGGAGCTGTGTAAGCTCATTGAGAGTAAAATCGGCCCGGGCTTCATCACGAATCTGGACCGACTGAAAAATCTCGATCCCTGTATTGACGCTGCCCTTTGTAAAAAGTTCCATACGGTCAAAAAAGAAAAGAAAAAGCAGCTCTGCGCCGAAATCGCAAAGCGTGAAAACATTGACCTCAGTCCGGACATGGTCTTCGATGTCCAGGTCAAGCGTCTGCATGAATACAAGCGCCAGTTTATGAACGCACTGAGCATTCTTGCAATCTATGACCAGTTGCAGAAAGGCCAGCTGCAGGATTTGCCGCCCGTTGCCTTCATCTTCGGCGCCAAGGCTGCTCCCGGCTATGATCGGGCCAAAGCCGTAATCCACTGGATCAATATGATTGCTGACAGGGTCAACAGCGATCCGAAAACAAAAGACCGCCTGAAGGTCGTTTTCGTTCAGAATTATAATTGTTCCTGGGCTGAAAAGATCATTCCCGCTGCCGATATTTCCGAGCAGATTTCTCCTGCGGGGACGGAAGCTTCCGGAACCGGCAACATGAAACTGATGCTTAACGGTGCCGTAACCCTCGGTACCTTTGATGGCGCCAATGTCGAAATCGTCGAGGAGGCCGGTCGCGAGAACAACTACATCTTCGGTGCCACCGTAGAAGAACTGGAAAAGATCAAAGCAACCTACAACCCGAAAGAGATTTATAAAAAGAACGCCCTGCTCCGCCGCGCACTGGACACCCTCGTCGATGGAACCTTCCCGGACGAAGACGGTGCTCTGAAGGAGCTTCATGATGCGATTCTTGTAGGAGCTTCCTGGCATAAGCCGGATCACTACTTTGTCATGAAGGATTTTGAAAGTTATTATGAAACGAAGCTGAAGGCGATCCGGGATGCCGGTGCAGCCGATATTGCCTTTGAGAAAAAATGCTTGAAAAACATTGCTCACGCCGGAAAATTTTCCTCCGACCGCACGATCCGCCAGTATGCAAAGGAAATCTGGAACGTTTAAAGGATATCTTTAAAGGGATACCTCCGAAGGTATCCCTTATCTTTCGTTCTTTCTTCTCTTATTATTTTTCGGAAGGATCGCCATCAAAAGCTTCCCTTTTTCCCCGGCCTTATTCTTCTCCGAACATTTTTTTCAGAAGGATCGCCGCCTGCTTGACGGCGTTCTTTTTTTCACCTTTGGCGATGAGCACTTCCTGCGCCTCCCACAGCGTTTTTCCCTGCTTCATTTCCTCGATCAACTTTGCCTCCATGGAAGGCTCTGTTTCCTGCTTTTCATTTTCAGGGAATCTGACGCCGTGCAGATCCAGCACCACGCAGTACTCCCCTTTTTCTGTCTTCTCGTTTGCCTTAAGTTTTGCAAGTACTTCTGCCGGCATTCCGCGAATCGTTTTCTCGTGAAGTTTCGTCAGGTCGCAGCATACGGTCATTCCTGCCTCCGGAATCGTCTCCGCGATGGCTTCCGTCAGTTCGATGATTCGGAAGGGCGATTCATGCAAAACGGCCACCGGAACGCCACGGACGATCTCAAGGAGCTTTTCCCGAAGATCTTTTTTCTCCCGCGGCAGGAATCCGTAAAAAGCAAATTCCCGTGCGTCAAAACCGCTTACGGACAGTGCGGCAATCCCCGCGCAGCACCCCGGAATCGGCATCACCGAAATATTTAAGGCAGTGCATTCCCTAACCACCTCGTTCCCAGGATCGGAAATGCATGGCGTTCCCGCGTCCGTTACCAGCACAGCGGTCAGATCCTCTGCAAGGATTTTTGCGGCCAGCATCCCGGCTTTACTTCCCTCGTTATGGCGGTGGCAACTGACCAGCGGTGCGTGAAAGCCAAACACCTGGCAGAGTTTCATCGTCACGCGGGTGTCTTCTGCAATGATCAGTCCGGCGTTTTTCATAATTTCAACGGCGCGTGGCGAAAAATCCTGAAGGTTACCGATCGGTGTTGCAACCACGTAAAGCACTGCCATTTTTCAGTCCTCCGCGATTTTTTCACCCACCCGCAGCTTGGCACTCCGGGCCCGCGGGTTTTTTTCGATCTCTTCTTTGGAGGGGGCGATAGCGCCGCCTCCGAGAACTTTCAGCGTTGGCTTCCGTCCGCAGGTGCAGATGGGAGCCTTTGGCGGACAGATGCAGGGATGTTCCATGTTCCGAAAGGTGTTTTTGACGATCCGATCCTCAAGGGAATGGAAAGTAATCACACAAATCCGTCCCCGGGGCTTCAGGCAGGAAACAAAGTCCTTCAGCGCCTGCTCGAGCGGAGCGAGTTCATCGTTGACGGCAATGCGAATCGCCTGAAAGGTTCTTCGGGCCGGATGTCCGTCGTCCTTTCGGCGAACAGCTTTCGGAATCGCGGCATCCACCGCTTCCACCAGATCAAAGGTGGTTTTTATCGGTTTTTTATCCCGGTGCTCACAGATGATTTTGGCAATCCGGGCGGCCCATTTTTCCTCACCGTATTCCCGGATTACCCGTGCGATTTCCTTCTCTTCCGCCTCGTTCAGGAAATCCGCCGCGGTCATGCCTCCGCTCCGGTCCATCCGCATATCCAGCGGTGCCTCTGCATGATAGCTGAATCCCCTTTCCGCGGTATCCAGCTGAGGACTGGAAACGCCTAAATCCAGCAGCACTCCGTCCAGTTTTCCCGCGCCTTCTGCCTCCAGCAAAGCCTTTCCGTCATGGAAATTTCCCCGGATAGCCCGAAAGCCCGGATACTGCCGCAGACGTTCCGTTGCAGCATAAATCGCCGTTTCATCCCGGTCGATACCGTAAAGTGCGGCGGTGCCGCCGGAAGCTTCCAGAATTGCCCCGCTGTGCCCGCCGCCGCCGAGGGTACCGTCACAGTAAACGCCGTCCTCCCGGACGTTCATCCATTGCAATACTTCCTGCAGCATCACCGGTTCATGCTGAAAACTCATGGCACTTCCCCTGCCTGATCTCTCAGACGTTTTCCTTCAGTTCGGCAATTCGGCTCTCCAACGCTTTCGCTTTTGCGATGGCCGCTTCAAGCTTGTCCTTCTCTGCCTGAACCAGTGCCGCCGGCGCCTTGGCAAGGAAGCCCTGGTTGTTCAGCATACCACGGCTCCTGTTCATTTCCTTCTGAAGGTTTTCAAATTCCTTGCCAAGTCGGGCAATTTCTTTTTCAAAGTCGACCAGATCGCCCAGCGGGATAAACAGTTCTCCTGCCGCGGTCACAGCGGAAACCGTCTTTTCCTTCACATCGTTCCGGTTGTCAATCAGTTCGGTTTCAGAAGCGCCGGACAGACGGCGGAAATATCCGTCACCGCCCTGCAGGGTTTCCCCCCAGCCTTCTGCCGGCAGCAGCATCAGCCGCGTCCTTTTTGAAGGCGCAACATTCATCTCGCTCCGAAGATTGCGGATCGTCCGGATGATTTCCATCACGCCCTGCATCCGCTGCTCGTCCTCGCTGAAGATGAGTTCATCTCTGACTTCCGGCCATTTCTGCAGCATCAGGAAGCCTTCTGTCTCCGGCAGATATTTGTAAACCTGTTCTGTCAGGAAAGGCATAAAGGGATGCAGCAGCTTCAGCAGGTTCTCCAGCACATAAAGCAGCACGGCCTTGACGGTTTCCTTACTTTCGCCATCCTCACCGAGGAGCCGGCTCTTACTCAGTTCAATATACCAGTCGCAGAATTCACTCCAGGCAAAATCGTAAATCTTTGTGGCCGCCAGACCGAAGTCTCCATCCTCCATATGATCGGAAACATCGCGGATGGCTTCCTGAAGCCGGCTGAGAATCCATTTGTCCGCCGTCTCCAGCTTCGAGGGATCAAAGTCCTTCCGCTCACTGACATTCATCAGCACAAAACGGCTGGCATTCCATACCTTATTGGCGAAGTTCCGCGCAGCCTCAACCTTGTCCGTGCTGTAACGGGTATCATTTCCGGGACTCACACCCATCACCAGGCTGAACCGCAGTGCATCCGCGCCGTATTCTTCGACAACCTCCAGCGGGTCTACGCCGTTGCCGAGAGATTTGGACATTTTCCGTCCCTGCTCGTCGCGCACAAGACCATGAATCAGGACAGTTTCAAACGGTGTTTCGCCCATGTGTTCGATACCGCTGAAGATCATCCGCGCCACCCAGAAGAAGATGATATCGTATCCGGTCACCAGCATACTCGTCGGATAGAAGTATTTCAGGTCTTCAGTCTCCTCAGGCCATCCGAGTGTCGAGAAAGGCCAAAGTGCAGAAGAGAACCAGGTATCGAGAACATCCTCATCCTGATGCAGCTTCCCGCCGCACTTCGGGCAGCAGCTCGGATCCTCCCGTGAAACGGTCATCTCGCCGCATTCCTCGCAATACCAGGCTGGAATCCGATGCCCCCACCAGAGCTGACGGCTGATACACCAGTCGCGGATATTCTCCATCCAGTTATAGTAGATTTTGCTGAACCGTTCAGGAACAAACTTCGTCTTTCCTTCCCGAACGGCAGCGATAGCGGGCTCTGCAAGCGGTTTCATCTTCACAAACCACTGTTCGCTCAGCCGCGGTTCCACCGGTGTGTCTTCATGGCGATAGCAAAAACCGACGTTGTGGCTGTAATCTTCGATCTTGACCAGCAGTCCGAGTTTCTCAAGTTCTTCCACAACGGCCTTCCGGCATTCCATCGGATCCATGCCAGCAAAACGTCCGGCATTCCCGTTCATCGTTCCATCGTCGTTGGTCACGGTGATGATCTCAAGGTTGTGTCGCTGAGCAACCTCAAAGTCGTTCGGGTCATGGGCGGGCGTCATCTTAACCGCGCCGGTGCCAAAGTCCATTTCAACATAGTCATCAGCCACAACGGGAATTTCTTTGTTCATAATCGGCAGGATCACTTTTTTGCCCACAAGATCTGTATAGCGTTCGTCCGCCGGATTCACGGCCACGCCCGTGTCGCCCAGCATCGTTTCCGGCCGGGTTGTCGCGACGATAACGCCTTCGCTCCCGTCAGCGCCGGGATAGCGAATGTGCCAGAGGTGGCTGGCCTGTTCCCTGTAAACAACCTCAGCGTCGCTCAGGGCACTGCGGCAGGCAGGGCACCAGTTGATCATCCGTTGACCGCGGTAAATCAGACCTTTTTCAAACAGGCGCACAAAAACTTCGCGAACAGCCTTGCTGCATCCTTCATCCATGGTGAAACGTTCCCGTGACCAGTCGCAGGAAACACCCATCTTCCGTTGCTGATGCACAATGCGTCCGCCGTATTCCTTTTTCCAGTTCCACGCACGTTCAAGGAAGGCTTCCCTGCCGATTCCTTCCTTGGTCAGGCCCTCCTTACGCATCGCATCAACAATCTTGACTTCCGTCGCAATGGCGGCGTGATCTGTTCCGGGTAACCACAAAGTCGGATCGCCTTTCATCCTGTGATAGCGAATCGGTGCGTCCTGCAGAATGCAATCCATGGCATGACCCATGTGAAGCTGACCGGTAATATTGGGCGGCGGCATGACAATGGTGAATGGCTTCTTGCCCTCCTCCCGGTGAGCGACAAACGCTCCGCTTTCCTCCCAGTCTTTGTAAAGTTCGGCCTCAATAGCCTGTGGGTTGAATCGGGTTTCCATGTCGGCGCCTGTCATTTTCTTTTCCATTGTCATTTTCCTCCTCAAAGTAACGCAAACAGCTCCAACCCTGAAGGGCGGAGCTGCAAAAAGTCCCATGATAAAAAAGCAGTCGACAATCAGGCGTTCTTTTCTTCGTCCATATTGACGACCTGGACGCCCTTGTAGTATCCGCAATTCTTGCACACGCGATGAGCCAGCTTCATCTGATGGCACTGAGGACACTCACTGATCCCCGGCAGAGTCAGCTTCCAGTTGGCGCGGCGGCTGTGTTTGCGAGCCTTTGAAATTTTCCCCTTCGGAACAGCCATGATTCACACCTCCTCATTG
>Ga0310690_10008737_pt1 | contig 12802 bp, 17 predicted proteins | sample AusTroGonzalo_MG_2_FD_207661 | JGI IMG/M metagenome (GOLD analysis project Ga0310690, IMG submission 207661) | Bovine rumen microbial communities from tropical cattle in Woodstock, Queensland, Australia - Gonzalo_04 (v2) (version 2) | ecosystem: Host-associated > Mammals > Digestive system >...
AAGGGTGGTCTTCCCTCAGGATGAAAGCGAGTCTGCCGCTTGTGTCAAACGGCTCTGCTTTCCACTCTGTCGCCCAGTTTGTGCCTGCGCCGGGTGCGAAAGCCGCCGCAAGGTTGGCAATGTTAGTGCCACGGACTATGACATACAGGTCGCTGTCGCCCGCGTCTTCGTGCTTGAAGATGACATAATACTTTGCGCCGTCATCATTCGCGATGCCGCCGAGAACGGTCAGCTCTGCGCCCGAGGTGCTGTCGTTGGTTGTGTCAGCTGTTGAAATCAGCTTGTCAAGCAGACCTGTTTTGTAGTCGATAAGACCGAACGCGAGAGAAACGGTTTCGTCTGTTGCGATGGTCTTTGTGACCTCGCCGTAATCGTCTTTCTCGGTGTAGGTCGTCTTGGAGTAGTTAAGGGTCGCGCCGCTCTTGATGTGACCGATAAGATTTGCGCTGACAGCATAGGTGCTGATGAAAGTCTTGACGGTCGAAAGAGAAGCGTTGCCCGCAAGAGATACGCTCTGAGACTCTGCCACGACATACGCGTGACCCGAGCCGAGGATGATCTCGTCTTTATTGGCTTGTGCCATTAGGTTGCCTCCTTTTCTGTGAGTGAATCTTCTAAACTGTATGTGCTCATATAGAGCTGTTCCGTCGGCAGATAGCTCTGCATACGGGTAAAATGTAACCCCGTGTCATACAGCCACGAGGTGAAGGCGCTGTCTTTGCCGTCCTCGGTATAGAACTCTATGTCGAGGTCGTGAAAACGCACCATATTGTTGAAATCACCGCCCTCGGTGGTGACATCGTCAAGGTAAACGATGAAAGGGCAGCGGACGCGATTCGGTCTGCCGTTCGCGTCCCTCGGAGGAAAAGCAGTCTCGGCAACCGGCACAGCTGAGTTGTAGCTCTCAAGCCACTCCTGCACCGATTCTTTGTTGATTATGTTAATCATCTGCCCACCTCCAGTTTGTCTGCCACATAACTTTCGCCGTTTGAGTCAAGAAACTCCTGACCTTTCATAAAATGAGGAAACTTGCGCGTTCTGCCGCCGTTGCGCGTGGCGTGTCCCTTCTCAAGCAGGTGTGTCAAGCGGTACTTGTCACCGCCCGCGTGAATGATATGGGTTGTCTGCGCACGAGAGCTTGTCCGTTTCTCAACCGCAAAAGCCGCGATATAATTGTCCCAGCTCTTACCGCCCTGCACGGTGTTGCTCTGCTCTTTGGCGGCTTCGGCGACAACCTTCATTGTCTCGGCCGCAAGTTCCTTTATTGCTTTGTCAATCTCGCCCTGCATTTCTCTGCCGTACTCCGTGAAGTCAAAGAAGTTATTCGCCATCAGCGATTCACCTCATACTCCGTGAGCGTCAGCACCGTGTGCGGCGGTGTGCCCGTGCGTATGGGCTGAACGAGCTCAATGACATATTTATCACCGTCAATGGTGCATAAATCGTTCGGATGAACTTCAAGAGTGTACGGCACCTTGATTATCGCAGCAATGTTCACGCTTGCTGTGCGGGCGGTGTAATGTCGCTTATAAGAGACACCGGACTTTCCGAAGCGGTACTGTCTGCCGTTGATAATCGCGGTGCCGTCAGAAAAGGTGACGAAAGTGGTGAACTCATTCTTCGCCACTGTCCTCGCCACCTTTCATATAGGCACAGTTGAGCGCGAGAAGCTCGGGTTGATATTCAACTGAAAAGAGATTCTCGCGCTGAGAAAATGCGTATCTTGCGTATGCAAGTAAAAGCTGTTTCGCGTTGAGGTCGGCTGTGAAGTCCAGCTCCGCCCCTGCCACGTCGTTGAGGAAATACTCGCCGCTCTCAGCAATACTGCGGAGCTGCGCCGCAACGCGAAGACTTTGAATGTCGGGGATTGACGGGTCGTAGCCCTGCTCAATGAGCATTTCGTCTATAATACGCTCACTGACCGCCATTCAACATCACCCCACAGCTTCTTCAGGATCTTCAAGAGTTAAGCCGCTGAGGTCGAAGCACTGCTTCGTCTCGTGCGTGCCGTCACTCTGAATGATGACGATAAGCTGCTCATTGATGTCGTCAATTTTGAATACGCCGTTCCTGTCGGGATCGTCGAAACACTCGACAAGACCAGTGCCTCTGCTCGGGTCAAGACCGACCTTGAGTGAGGTTGTGTTCGTGTCAAGGCTGCTCCACTTGAGCGCCAGGAAATAGCCGTCTCCGCTTAAAGGACCGGTCTCGCAGAGTCCGCCCTCGATGAACTTCAATGTGCCGGTGATCTTGTCACCTGTCACAGTGATGTTGCTCTGAAGGTCGGACGCTTTCTTCTCAGTCCACGGGAAGGTCGCTGCATCAGTCTCGGAGGCAACTGTGCAGCCGCTTAAAAATTTGCTTCTTCGACAAGGATGGTCTTCGGCTGAAGGTTTGCAACTGAGTAATAACCGAAGGAGGTGTTGTCGATGGGTCTGCCGTTGGCGAGAATCTTTGATTTGTAAACGCGGACATCGTCAAGGAATCTCGCCTCATCGCTGAACTCAAGAGCGCCGCTCTTGCCGCCGAAGCAGATGCCGAGCTTGTAGTTCTTGGCTACACCGATGACAGCTTTGTTTGAGGAAATCTGTGTGCTCTTCACGAAGCGGATGGGAAGAGCTGTTCTGACATCCCTGAAGAGAGGATCATACACAGCGGGGAATACTTTGCCGTAGTATGTTGCAGGAGAGCAGACGAAGAGGAGCTCGTCAAACTGCCTCTCTCTGCCGTTGCCGTCAACAGCGTAGGTCGCAAAGAGCGAGCCGACAGTGGCAGCGTCAAGTTTGGTGAGAGAAACGGCTTCTTTCTGTGCATAGCCGGTGCTTGCATCGAAAGAGCTGATGTCTCTGTCCATACCTGCGGGCATGTTCTTGCCTGTGCCGCTGATGATAGCAGCTTCAAGACCGCAGCCGACAGCTTCGACAAGGATTGCCTGAACATAGGCAGCGATGAACGGAGCGCCCGCCTGAATCATATCCATTGAGATGGGGATGAAAGCGGAGAGCTTACAAGCGGTGAGGTCAATCTCGGCAATGTTGCCGTTGAGCTCGGTGCTGATAGCTGAGCCGATAGCAGCCCAAGTCGCAAGCTGAGCGGACTGATTGTTGACGAGAATCTTCGTCAGGATGGTGGTGTCGACAGCGTCAACAGCGTCAACAAGCTCGAACTGAGCTTTGATGTCGGCAAGAACTTCAGCAAGGAAGCTCTCGGGATAAGTGTAGGAGATGCCCGTGAAGCTGTTCTTAATGTCGCCGGTCTCTACGGCTTTGCCGTAGGCGTTCCAGAACTTGGTCTCCTCGGAGGTGAGCTGCTTGATGCCTCTCTGAGCAAGGATTGCTGTGTCCTGGGTCTTCTGATAGTCGGCATAGGATGCCATCAGGTCGCTGCGTACGCTTTCAGCGTAGTCTGCGAACACATCAGCCATCTTGTTGCCGTCATTGGATTCGAGGGCGTTCTTGAAGCCCTCAGCGAATTCGTTGCGAATTACATCGAGTGATTTCATTTCGATTTTGTCCTTTCTTTAGTTTATTTTAATATTCTGAAGCATATCAAAGAGCTTCGCCCTCAGAGCTGCTTGCTTACTGTCTTCTTTGGCTTCCTCGATAGCTTCTTCAACTTCTTCAGCTACCTTGTCAGCCGCTATCTCGTCCGCGAGACCGCAATCAACGCACTGCTGCGCCGTCAGCCAGGTCTCTGCACCGAGAAGCTCAACGAGCTTGTCTTCGCTCATTTTGTAACCGACCTTTGCGAGGTACGCCTCACGGATTGAAGCGTCTATCACATCAAGGTCTTCTGCCATTTTGCGAAGCTCGTCCGCGTTGCCGCAGGCGCAAGTCCACGCTTTGTGAATCATCATCAAGCTCGCGTTGCCCATCACAACCTTGTCGGCTGCCATTGCAATCACCGAAGCGATTGAGCACGCAAAGCCGTCAATGTACGCCGTGACTGTTGCCGCGGAGCGCTTGAGCTGCGTGTATATGCCGAGCCCTTCTTTGACATCGCCGCCGTAGCTGTTGATGTACACATTGATTTCGGCAACCTCGCCCGCGTCTTCAAGCTGTTTGGCAATCGCCATCGCGCTTGTGTCGCTCGCGATGAGCTCGCCCGTCCAAAAGTCGTAGCTGTCGCCGACAATGTCGTTATACAGATACAAATTAAGCGCGTTGTTCACCTGGTCTTTAGCGAGAGCAAAAAAGGCATTAGGTGTCTTCTTCATTCTCTTCACCCCCTTCCTCGCTTACTGTGGTGACCTGCTCCCCAACCGGCGAATAGTTCTTCGTCATATAGTATTCGGTGCTCCACCAGGTGTTGAGCGGAACATCGCCGAGCTTCTCTCTGACCTCGTCAACATTGTAGAGAGCCGAAGCAATAAGCTTGTCGGCACTGTTCGCCATTTCAAGCAGGTCGAAATGTTTGATTGCTGTGGTATCTATCTTGACTGTCGTACCCTTGCGGAACGCTGTCGCGCCGATTCTCTTTCTAATCAGCTCGGTTTCAATCGTGTCGCACAAAGGACATATACAGACGGTCAGCATTTCATTGAGCGAGGAGTCGAGGTCGGCAACATCGCCGAGCAGGAGCGAGCCTGGAATCTTGAACGCCTGCGCCGTGCGGGTGAATGCCTCTTTTGTGAGCGAGAGCATATTGCCGACATCCTGCTGTCCTGTTGTCAGGGCGGCGAGCTCACGGTATTCAACGCCGTTCGGCAGAGCAATCAGCGAGTTTTCCGCATTGTAGAAGCTCTTGAATCGGTTGTTGAACAGATCGTCGAGCTCTTTTTTGCGTTCTTCGGTGCCGGTCGCGATTTTGTTCAGGTCGAGCACGCCTTTTCTGCCGCCCGAGCGCTTAAACTTGTCCGCGGCGTTGCTGATTAACTTCACATAGCCCGTCAGCAAGCTGTCGAGCAAGCCCTTGATGTTGCTGTTAGCATATCTGAAGTACATAACATCCTGCTCGCTGAAGGTGCGGCTGAACTCAAAGTCGCCGCGGCGAACATTTTCATAGATGTTAGGATAAAGCGCGTAGGTTTTGCGGTTGAAGCTGTCCGCAATCAGTAGCTGCCCGCCGCTCTCAACCACAAGCACCTCGTTGTAATAGAGCAGTTTGGAAATCAGCTCCATAAAGAAATCGGAGGCGTTTTGGTTGACATTCGGCTCGTAGTTCAGCAGGTAGTATTCGCGGTCTTTGACGAGCTTGCCTTCGCTGATTGTCTTTATTTCGCACTTCGCAATGATGCCGGCAATCAGATTTATTGCCATCTGCATCGCGAAATCCTGAATCGCGAGGTCGTAGGTGTTGGTGTCCGCAAACAGCTCAAGAAGGTTGTAGCTGTCCTTCTTGCCGAAGCGCGACAGCCAAGAGCTTACACTCATTTGTTTCACTCCTATCCGATGAAGGTCATAATGTCGTTTGTGTCTATTTCAATTTTGCCCTGCTCGACAAGCTCGGCAGACGCTCCGAACGCCGCCGCCATTGCCATAAATCCGTCAGTCATACGGTACTTCGCGTCCTTCTTGCCGAAGGTGATGTTGCCATTATTGTTGATGTCGGCGAAGGTGTTATTCGTAAACCACCGCATCAGCGGATTGTCGCCCCACACTATCTGATGATTGGCGAAGGCGGACTGAATTGTCGGCGCGTATCTCATCTGCGTGACGCGCTTGCACAGCATTACACGGTTTTTGTCGTCAACATCAAAGCCCGCGTCAATCAGGTACTTGCGAAACAGCGTGATCCGGAAATTATCCATACCGAGCTTCGTGACATTGTACTTTTCGCCCATCTCTGCGATCCATTGAACGGGAATCTCGGGCGAAATCTCGACCGCATCCACAAGACGGAGCAGCCCCGAGGCGATCCATTGGTCAAGCGGTGCTTTCACATTTCCGAGTGCGGGCGATTTAGAGCACACCCAACTTTGTGTGAGCCAATAGTATATGCCGTCAATGTAAAACAGCAGCCCCGCGCTGACCATATCGCTTGTTTTGGCGTAGTCTATTCCGGCAACACAGTCTTTGCCCGTGAGATCGGGCATTTCTCTGTTGGTGGCGCAGATGTTGTCCCAGCTCGTCACATCGTTCACGGTGACCGCGGGCGGCAAATTCATCCGCTTCGTCATAAAGTCGGTGTTGCCGAGCGGGTTCCTCATATACTCGGCGTATTCGCGCATAATCTCATCGCGCAGATGCGGAAAAAACGGCAAGCTCGGATTCGCCTTGCCGAAGTTTGCGGGATTCTTTACTTCGTCAGGATCATCGAGCTTGCATATAAACGGGTACGCTCCGAGGTCGGGCGCGCCCTTAAAAAGTATATCGGCGGCGCTGTCTTTCAGCTCATCAAGCGGTCCTCCTCTGACATTGCCGTCAGTCGTAAAAATGCCGACTCGCGGAAACGGTCTCTTGCCGAGCCCTGTCTTCGCAACAGTAATCAGCTTGTTGTTTTCGTACGCGTGGTACTCATCGAATACCACCATCCCGCTCTGAAGACCGTCTTTTGTCTTCGCGGAGGATGTGCGGAACTTTATCTTGCTCTGCGTCGCAAGGTTGATGATGTCTTCCTTGTTCCAATTAAACTTCGCCTGAAGCGCGTTGTCTTCAAGCACGGCTCTGATTTCGTCGGGCGAGGTCTTCGCCTGGTCTTCGCTTGTTGCAAAGATATCAATGTTATATCTCTTGATTCCGTTGACAGGTGTTGACAGCGCGAAGCTCTCAAACGAAATATATCCGTTTTTGCCCGCACCTCTGCCGAGGAGCACATCTATCTCGGGAAAGCGCAGATTGCCGTCAGCTTTGTACAGGCAGTTGTGAATGGTGAAAAGGTATTTTTCCCACAAAAAGAGCCGGAACGGAAAATACCGTACCAGCCCCATATATCTCGTGAACTGTTCATCATTGAAATGAACATCCTCTTCTTTTAAAACTCTGCTCAGCAGCTGAACGCCCGCGACCTGTTCCTTGCAGACCGGCTGTGAGCCGTGCAGCACCTGCTCGGTGTACGCTCGGACAATCTCGTCACAGGTCATCGTCGCTGCCCTCTGTGTCGACTATTGCATCAGGGCTTAAGCCCAACTCTTTAAGAATGGCAAGCATCAGCTTGTGCGTTTGCCTCTGCGATGCAATCGACGGGTTTTCTTTCTCCACAATCACTCCACCCGGCTTTTCTTCAACGACTACGAGACCTCGCGTTTCGATGTCCTTGGCAAAGCGCTCTTTCAGCGCAATGTATTTCATATAGTCGTCAATCAAATCTTCAAACACCGGGATGAGAGCGTTGCGCTTTTTCATCTGCTCAACGAGTGAGCGTCGAATCTCGCGCCTGCGCTTTTCGGTCACGCTCTCACCTTCCTTTTGTTACTTATCTCTATAAATAGAAAAAATGGCTCGAAATCGAAACAGTCTTGCCCCCTCTACCCGATATCCCCGTTGATAAAAAATATCGAAAAGTTTTGACCGGGGGGTGTCACCATTTTTCATCGTTCCACTTTTTTTCTGTCGGCTTCAGCATCTTTTCGGGATGGACTTCATTGTGGCAGCCGTAGCACAATGAAGTCAGGTTGCTGTCGGTCAATGCGAGGTCGGGTCGCTTGTCTAAATGCTCGATGTGATGCACAGTGTTCGCTGTGGTCAGCCTGTGGTGAACTGTGCGGCAGCGCTGGCACTCGTGATGGTCGCGCCTGAGAATCTCTTGCCTCTTGTGCTTCCACTCCTTCGTGTTGTAGAACGCCTCGCCCATCTCTGCTATCTCCCGCACGGTGTGCCTCTTATATGTCTTCATAGCTGTCCCCCTTGCGGGGAAGCGACCGCACCGATGCAGAGTGCAGCCGCTTCTTTTTTAGAGGTGATGTGTAATGGAGGAAAAACAAATACAAAAAACTTAACCCAACCCAAAATGCCCTGTGGAAAGCCGTAGCCCTTCAGCTTTCCACAATACCACTATACAATGTTTTTATGTAACATACTATCACATGTTTATGCCTGCCTTTATTTCAGGCCCGTGGAACAAACGGAACAAGGAACAAGCATTTCTATATACATACGCGTGTGTCTGCGTACGCACAGTGATTTTCTCTTAAGCGTTGCAGACATATTGGTATTTGTTGTTTTTTTTGTTGTTTTTGTTCCACTTGCATTATTAAACAGTTTTAAAGCGTTATATATCAAGGGTTACAGAGTGGAACAAAAAGTGGAACGAACCCCCGATTTTTTGTTCCATAGCGCCCCCTTTGTTCCGGAACAAAGTTTTTGAAATTCAGCCGTTTTTCGTGGTTTGTTCCCGGTTTGTTCCACCTTTGTTCCATCCCAAATCTGCAGCGTTTTGCTGCAAAAATGGGATAAAAAAACAACCCCGCCGAAGCGAGGCTGCCTGCATATTAATTGATATTTTTCAAAAAAAATTTTCGCGCCGATAATCGTTGTATCGGCGCGGTTTTTAATATTGTTCAAGTTTAATCAGTGCCGAAGCGTGCAGCCTGTGTATGTGCTGGTAACTGAAATGGAGCTTATATGCTGTTTCTTCCCACGAGAGCCGGTCGAGATAATAAGAGCGAATAACGGCGCGCTCGTTCGGGCTCAGGTGCTCGGCAGCGGCTTCGATTCTTAACCTTTCAGCCGTGTATTCCGCTAAATAGCTCAGATACTTTTGCTCGAGCATAATGTATCGTTCTACGGCGGTCTCTGTCAGAGAGCCCTCGCCCGAGTGACTTGTGACCGGAGCCGAGTAGTCAACGCCCTTCGGGCCTATTTCGTCCTTCATCTGTTCAAGCGAACTTTTCAGCTGTACGACCTCTCTCGCTTTTACCCTGAATGCCTTCAGTTCTTTTTTTGTCATCGCTTCACCCCCGTTATCTCGAGCCTGAGCGCCTCGATGGCGGCGTTCTGACCTGTCTCTTTACGCTGCAGCGCCTTCAGCACTCGTTCATCGTGTGTGCCTTGTATTATTAAGTGATATATACGGCAGACGCTCTTCTGCCCCGGTCTGTTCAGTCTTTCGTTCGCCTGCTCATAGAGCTCCAGCGACCAGGTGAGACCGAACCATATAATAATATGCCCTCCGTCCTGAAGGTTCAGACCGTGCCCGATGCTCGCAGGATGCGCGACGGCAACGGGTATTTTGCCCGCGTTCCAGTCGTCCATATCCTTCGGAGAGTCCAACTGCCGGCAGTCGATACGCGCCTTAATGCGCGCCGCGTCGTGCTTGTAGTTGTAGAGAACGAGTACCGGTTCACCGCCTGCCTGTTCGATAAGCTCTTCAAGTGTTTCGAGCTTAACGGTGTGCAGCTCGTGCACGCCGCCATCCATATCGTATACTGCACCGTTCGCGAACTGTAACAGTTTGTTGGTCAGCGCGGCTTCGGTGCCGGCGATGATGTTCTGCTCCGCGTCAAGGCACTCAAGCACCTTCTCTCGCTCAAACTTTTTATATCGTTTCAGCAAATCCCTTCCGGGGTCAATAAGTATGTCTTGATAGACCTGTCCGGGCAGTTTGAGAACATCTTCTTTTCGCAGGCTCATACAGATGTCGCGGATTTTGCCGTATATTTCGTCCTCCGCGCCCGGCAGCGGCTTATAACTGTATACAATGTGTCCGTTCATACGGTCGGGCTTCAGGTATTTGCCCCTGAACACGGAAAGCGTCTTGCCGAGCCGCTCTCCGCCGTCCAGCAAATACAGCTGAGCCCATAAGTCCTCAATACCGTTCGGGCGCGGCGTGCCTGTCAGCCCTATAATGCGCTTAATCTGACCGCGGACCCGGCGAAGCGCCTTCCACCGCTCGGAGCTGCGGTTTTTGAAACTCGACAGCTCATCCACAACCACTATTCTGAACGGCCAGCGGTGGTAGCTCTTTTCGGCGGTGTCAACAAGCCATTTTACATTCTCACGGTTGATGACATACAGGTCATACGGACCGCCTGAAGCGGCTGAGCGCAGAGCTGCACTCCGCTCTGCTGCTGTGCCCATCATCCGGCAGACGCGCAGGTGCCGCAGGTGTTCCCACTTGGCGCATTCGTTCGTCCAGGTGTTCTCGGCAACGCGCTTCGGTGCAATAACGAGCACAGGGCCGTCTTCGAGGTACTCGTGCAGCATAAGGTCAACCGCGGTCAGCGTGGTTACCGTTTTGCCCGTGCCCATACCCCAAAACAGGGCTGTTGCAGGGTGTTCTGTGAGCCACTTGATGCCGGCGGTCTGATGTTCATATGGAGTAAAATTCAAGACATCACCCCTTGTCAAATTGGTCAATATATTTGATAATTGCGGCGATGTCCGATTTGCCGCAGACATAATAGTGCCTGAAGCCGAGAGCGGCGAGCTTATCGCGCCACCACTCCTGGCGCGCGGCTATCACTCCGCCGGGCCTCTTAAGCTCGGCAAAGATTATCAAGCCCCCGGGGAGCAGGCAGATGCGGTCGGGAACACCCGCCCAGCCGGGACACACCCATTTGAGGCAGAGCCCGCCGCGCGCCTGCACCGTTTCAACGAGAGAGCGTTCAATCGTCTTTTCCTGCATCGGTTGTAGCTTCATAGGTTTCGTCGTCTCCGTCTTCGTCAATAATAGGGCCATACATAACATCGAGCAGTTTATCGACCATACCGCCGCCGGTTCTTTCAACCTTTTTAAGTGCTTTGAGCTCGTCGGCGGTCATTTCAATTTCAATATATTTCATTTTGTTTCACCTCTCATATCTGCCCTGCCTCTCATATCTGCGCCGCAACAGGGGCAAAAATTCTCAACGGGTTCAAATCCCGGGGCGTGGGCGAGGAACTCAAAAAGTGTTCCGCATATTGAGCATTTTATGCCTAACATGCCGGGCTCCCACTCCCCTTTTATCGGTACGGCTCTTTTATTCCACGCGTCACTTACCTCTTCTTTCTCAGCTAAGCCTGAAAAAGACACGCCCGCCTTACAGCTGAAGCATTTTACCATGTAATTGCCCGTCATAGCCCTGACGGCTATTACATTCCAGCTGCCGCAAAAAGGGCAGGGCTTTAATTTTTCCGTTTCTGTCATGAAAGGGCCTCCTTGACAATTTGCCTAATATTTCTTTCGAGATTTTCCTGCATTACGGCATAAAGTGTGTCTTCATAAACCACACTCGCTGCGGCGGCCTTAATTTTCTGCGATATCTCCTCTACGGAGTCTTGCACGATTAAAAAATCCTCGCATTCGGAACAGTCATCTTTCATAAATCTTATAAGTGTTCCCCCGCTCTGTTGGGGAACTAATATTTTAATTGCTTGAGGGTTTATATATGAGTCGGATATTAAATCTTCGGGTTCATAGCCGTATCTCTCGATGAGGGTGATTACGGAAACCTTTATGAAATGTATCATTCTCCTGTTTTCCTCCTTATAATAAAAAATCATCGTCGTTTTCTGCCGCGGTTGTTCTTATCCACTCCGCGCCGCAGCCTTCAAGCTGATAGTAGCGCTGGCGGCCGTAGAGCGGGAAGCGCTTGTTATTTTTCGCTTTTTTAGTCCACTCCGGGAACTTGTTTGTGATGATGTCGTTTATCGGGCGAAGCTCCTGCAGCGTCGCTCTGTCGGGGTTCTGACCGAGCGCTTCGCAGAATATCTCTTTCGCGCAGACGGTTGTCCGCTTCAGAACGCCCGGCGCTCTCTCCTTGTCTGTCGAGTTCAGCCAGTAACGGCGCGCGTCAAGCTCCATATCAGCCCAGTTCTCGGGGAGCAGCTTGTTCAGGTAGTCTTCGATTACGCCTATCTGAGGGTCTTCTTCCGTGAACTGCTCCTGAATCTCTCTTGCCACCGCTTCGAGCTTAGCGTTGAGGTACAGTTTTTCGCCTTTGTCATAGTAGTGCTTGGCTTCGGCCCATATCTGATGTACTTCGTCGTCGGTTATCTCGTCCCAGGTCTTTGTGTGAGGTCTGTTACATTCTACGACCCAAAAACGGCGGTTTCCTGTCTTATCGCGAAGGAAGTATGCCTCGTTGGTGGTCGCCACGAAGATACACTGCCTCGGGAACTCGCTCACGCGCCGTGCGTACGCCGGGCGGTATTTGTCCTCCTGCGCCGATAAGAAGTTTTTGACATTTTCTATCTCGGAGCGCTTCATTGAGGCGAGCTCACCGATTTCCATTATCCACACATTACAGAGCTGTTCAAAAGCCTCTTTGCCCGCCATACTTACGAGCGAATCGCTGAACCACTCCCCCGCCAGGCGCTTGAGAATGGAACTCTTGCCTATTCCCTGCTTGCCTTTAAGACTGAGGATGTAGTCGAACTTACAGCCGGGGTTGTAGATGCGTGCCACAGCGGCAACAAGGGTCTTGCGCGTAACCGTGCGGGTGTATTCGGTGTCCGCCGCGCCGAGGTAAGTGATGAGCAGCGTTTCAACCCTCTCAACACCGTCCCACTGCACCTCTTCAATGAACTGTTTGACCGGGTGCACGCGGTGACGGTGCGCGGTGTTGTCAACCGCGTCGTATATACGGTCCTTTCCCTGCAGTCCGATTCGTTCAAGGTAGAAGCGCAGAGCTGCGTCATCGTGGTCCTGCCACCGGCGGAGCGTTTTCCCTTCAGGCATCTTCTCCCACGGCAGGTCGGCAACTGCGACCTCACGGCGGCCCATTTCGTCATAGGCGATTTTGTCTTTTATGTTCGGGTCGTTGTTAAGAACAATAAAAACATTTTCAATAGACTGCACAAGAGCCCCACGGTCGGTATGCTTGAGCTTTTTTGCCCAGTCTGTCTCACTCTCTGCGGTCAGGTCTTCAAATTCTTCGCCGATGTCCTTTATACGGTCTTTGTGCAGCTGCACTTTCACTTCATCGAGCTCAGAGCAGAACTTG
>Ga0310690_10008738_pt1 | contig 12801 bp, 25 predicted proteins | sample AusTroGonzalo_MG_2_FD_207661 | JGI IMG/M metagenome (GOLD analysis project Ga0310690, IMG submission 207661) | Bovine rumen microbial communities from tropical cattle in Woodstock, Queensland, Australia - Gonzalo_04 (v2) (version 2) | ecosystem: Host-associated > Mammals > Digestive system >...
GATATCAGTCTGGACTCGTCCAACGAAATCGTTATCGAAGTTGGATCAACCCATGTTGCTTTCTTATACATAGTCTTCGGTTTCCCCTTCCGTATACATCAGTATCTCGTCCGAATCACCGTCTGGCGGTACAACTTCATCCGTAAGACTCCAACGGTTTCTATCGTCTTCCAACGTGTTGGGTGCGCTGGATTCAATAAGTTCAACGATTCTCTGCGTTGCGATTTCCTGTAACTCTTCTTTTGACTGGGAGAAGCAGGTTTGTATCACCGCACTTATGTTTTGTCCCAATGTCAGCATATTTATTTCCTTCCTATATTTCCCATGTTTCGTCCGTGTCAATTCTGGTGACAAACGCTTCACCGTCAATATCAAATGGGCAGGTGTCTGCAACCATTTCAGCCGCTTCCTCTGGGCTGTCTGCTGATTAAATCACTCATGTTCTTTCCTCCAATCATTTACTACCCACGACAAGACTTCATACGGTGTATATCTGCCTTTCAGTTCTGCTGCTTTAATCTGGTAATCAAGTAGCCATGTCCATACCGCTTCCATATAAGCATCAGATAGAGGTTCTGGCTCTGCGGATTTCAAAATGTCGATTGCTTCATGTATAGCAATTCCATCGTCAAGGCTCATAAAAAACGGTTCTTCTCCCAAAACATGAACAGCGTGTTTTGCTATTTCTTCAAGCCGTTCAATAATTTCTTCTTTATCCATCGGTTCTCCTTTCCTTGTAGATTCGATTCTGTCCACATCTGAATTCACTGCACTTGTATGACAGCTTCGTGAATGTTCCATGCTTTTCACAGTATCCGTCATAACCGTTCAGCATCAGCTTGAAAATGAAGTGTTCACAGTGCATACACATAGCGTCACAGCTCATTCGGTTCTCCTTTCTCCCATGAAGCAATATCCGTTCTGATCCGCCTTGCATCCATCACCCCATGCGTTGCAGACCTCATGTCCCAATACTGGTATGCCTTGAATGATATATGGATGGTCATATTCAAAGTGTTTGCAGTCCTTGCACCGAACCAAAGGTCTAGTCGAAAGAGTAAATCTTCCTTCCATTAATTCGGTTAAATCTTCCGCTTCAATGATCCATTCCATCAATTCTCCTTCCTTTACTGCAATACCATTCGCCATTTCCTAAAGCAATGAAATATTCACACTGTATATACGCCGCTATAACACCGTCCCATTTTCTTTTGCTTAACCAGTTGTATCTACAATCTTTACACCTGACCACTTCCACAACGTCTGCGGATGGTATATCATCTATATCGTCCATATAAGCGACTCTGCAATATTCATATTTGCCATTGCCGAACGGTTCTAACTGTTCATGCCATTCTATTTTTTCTGCGTCAATGTATCTCGCCATCGCCTTTCTCCTCCCACCACTCAACAGCGTCTTGAACGAGTTTTAATAATTCGGATGGTTTATGCGATTTTAAAACTCATCCAGTTCATAACTCATATGATTATAATCTGCATCACCGTATCTGCTCATCGGTTCTCCTTTCTCCCTTACTGCAAAATCCATTTAAGTCCACGCCGACTCCGTGATTCCAGTATCTGCATCGCTTGTCGTGCGTGTCGTATCTTATACAGTCCCGGCATCTAACCACTTCCACATCGTCTGCGGATGGTACTTCTTCAAGTGCCACATATATTTCGCTTGCCTTGTAAAGTGGCTCATGCTCTTGTGAGTTTGCACCCCTGACCAGTTCACCATTTCCGTTGATGTGATACCAATCTGTTTTCTCGATAGCTTCTACCGCCGCCTGTCGGCTGATGTAATCATCCATATGTTTACTCCTTTGAAAGAATCAGCGTTGATCCGCAGTAGTCGCATACGTTGCGTCCGTCTTTCGTCGAATAGCTTGTACCGCCACAGTGTTCACAGCAAAACGGCTTCAGACTTTTCGCCATGTATTCGTCAAGAGATACCATACCGATGGTTATCGTAGACGATGAGATGGATGACGTAGATATCGGTCTGGACTCGTCCAACGAAATCGTTATCGAAGTTGGATCAACCCATGTTGCTTTCTTATACATAGTCTTCGGTTTCCCCTTCCGTATACATCAGTATCTCGTCCGACTCCCATCTGGCATGGCAGTCATAACAGCGGTACGCCCAGTACGCATAGTGACGTTTTTTAAAAAACCCCCGTACCCTTTCGTTCGGATAATCATACAGATTGTTGCTGTCAGTTGTTCTTCTGCTACCGCAACATGGACATACTCGGCAGCGTTCCTTTTCTTCCCGTAACTTCTTTTCGGAGTCAGGGCTTCCTATATGTATGATCCTCATTCTTCAACACCATTCCCGTATAACTTCTTACCATTAATGAATGTTTCTACAATTCCCGTACAGGAAGCGGAAGCCTGAACGTATGGTACGTTGTTCCACATTGCTTTGTATCTCGCCTTTTCCTTCTCTACTTCTTCCATGTGTTCGTATTTGTACTGCGCTATCCTGTCTTGTGCGATCTTTAACGCCTTATTTTTGTCCTCGCAGACCACATCGACATAAAATATGAAACAGTTAAAAGCGACTTCTTCTTCCGGCTCGTTCACCCCGTCTGTGTAATGGTATTGTTCACAGCAGGTGTTCTCTCCGTTTAAGCGATAGGTGATGTGCCAGTACGACTTCGGCGGTTCTTTCATCTGGTCGATGGTGTATTCCTCGATCTGGGCAGGACTCCACTTCCTGTCGTTTAACATCCGCAGATTCTCCGCAGACTCCCAGTTGTCCGTTACCGCACAGATGTGGTAGTCGCTGTATTCTCCGGCTGTGATAACGTATACTTTCTTCATTCCTTCTCCCTCTCGTTTATGCAATCAAGGCAGATCACCTTTGCTTCGAAGTCCGGCGTGGTTACTGCATAAATGTTTCCACACGTTTCTATCGGTTTTGAAAATTCGAATACCCCTATCGGCATTTTACAAATGGAACAGGCAATCTTCTCTTGATTCTTTTCTTCAAAGACTGGCTCTTGCTTCGACACTCTGTCCTTAATCATGTCGCCAAGAAACGTCACCGCTATTCCAATCAGTACGCCTATTAAAAATAATAGAATCGCTTCTTGTGTCATTTCTCGCATATCCCTTTCATTTCAAAGAACGAACAGAAATCACTTGCTTGTGTGGTCATATCCCATCCCTTGCACCAGTAGAACTTCCCACGCTCTTCAAACCGTATGCAGTTCCGGCACTTAACATCTTCTTCATCTATCCCAAGCACTCTCGCTATTACGTCTGGTTTCACACTCATTCGTATTCCTCTTTAGACCGTCACTCTCGATTAATTCTTTTTCATTTACCGCTTCCCGAATGTGTCTTTCCAGTTGCTTCAGATAACTCTTCAGATCAACGTGTCCGATGACTTTCCATTCTCTTTGGCTCTTTATGTCCGTCCTGTATATCTTGTCAGCCCATTTGCATTTTCTGCCATTGTAATCAATGGTTTCGTTATTGCCGATATATATGGTCGCATAGTTTGGGTTTAGCTTTCCGTCAAACTCTTTCGATACATATGGGTTGACTACAATATCTCCTACTTTCATTCGTATTCCTCTACCCTCACTACAATAAAGCCCTTCGGACACTTTAGCTTCGCACTCGCTTCCGATTCAGCTTCTACGATAAATCGCTTTTCTATCGTGGAGTTCTTTGTGATCCTTCTCGTATATACCTTCCACTTCTTCGGTACTACGTTCGTCTTCAGCGTACTCATATCGTACCTCTCCCCTTTCTACCGACATTTCCATCATCGGCTTCGTGATGTCTATGCCTTGGTCTTGAATTGCATCTAAGTATAGGTTCAGTATGTCCATGACCGAGTATCCGAACTCCATCGCAACCTTTAATATGATTACACTCATGTCTGCGAATAGTTCACTCTTCTTTCCGGCTATCTTTACCTGCCCGTTGCTTATCGAAATCAACTCGATACCCCCTCAACCTCTCCCGTCAGCATTCTCTCTAACTCCGCTATGCCGCCAAAGAATGTCTCTGCCAGATTCCCCATCAGTTCTTCCGGCGCTATCTCTTCACGTATCGCTAACTCTATTAACACGATACATATCTCTGCCATCAGGTCTTCGTAACTGCCGCTTAGCTTCACTCGCTTCTTCTTCGCTGCGTCTATCGCTATCAATTTCCTTCACCGCCTTTCCTTATATAATCATCGTATCACCACGCCCAAGCATATTTTGGAATCTCAGTACCGATTACTGAACAGCACAAATATAAAAAGTGTACGACCATCACCTGCCGTACACCCGTCACGTACACAAATAAAAAACAGATCATGCCTGAACATGACCTGTACTGTACCCGATAACCGCCTGTTAAATCAATCGCCCCTTCACGGTATTATGTCCGTGCGCTTTGTCACAGCTAACCATTAATGTGTAAAAACAATCTAAACCCAAAGGTCGCACACCGCAAAGGGGCTTGGTCGGCTGTTGCTTCCATTATATATAACGTGCGCGCGTTACGCAAGAGGAATTGCCTGACTATATCCTGAATAGTAATGAACTTGTATGTGGAGAACAGCACCGTGCCATTTTCGGCTCGGTTTGCTTCTGCTAACTGGAAACCTACCCCCTCCGTTTTCAATGCTTTGCATTGAACTGGTTGCGGTTACTGCCTATAATCGCCACCGTTCGCCATACTGTCTAAATGTTTATCATTAGCCATTTGTTATATATATTAACACTACCGTACTACAATAATTAGCCGTCGGCAGTCATTTGTTTTCGGTCAATGTAATCTTATATACACAGTTAAGGTATCAGCTATAAAGCATAAATAATATATACTATACTAAGCCGAGGCTGAATAATTCGCAGTGATATACACCGTTCGCAGGCTGGCGCAAACTATTATTATTTATTCCCATTTACTTTAGCACTATTGTATTGCGCTCTATTTGGTTGCGTCCTGCTGTATTGTGTTCTATCTGGTTGCATGCTGTTATTTTGTGTCCTGTTCGGTTGTGTCCGATTATTCCGACACTAAATTCAACAGGATCCGATTTTGTTTTGCAATCTTTGATTGTGTCCGCTCTGGTTGTGTCCAATTCGGTTGCGCTCCATCTGGTTGTGTGCTGTTCGATTGCGTTCAATCGGTTGTGCTCAATCGTATTGCGTTCTATTTTCAGGCGTCAAATCGAATTGAGACCTATTTTCTCGTGCCCCATTCGGTCGGGTTCGCTGTTCTATGGCGCTGTTCGATTGCACTCAATCGGTTGCACTCAATCTGGTTGCGTGCCATCGTTCGGGTCGGACGCCATTACCGAAGGAGGTATATATTTATATATACCGACTGAGGTAATATTTTCTCCAACATAATTACCTCCCTTTAGGTTGTTTTTACTGTCCCATCATAACAGACAGGGATATATCTGTAAAGGGTCGTAAAAAAAAGGGTACTCTTCTAAAGTTCCACTTTACCATACTTTTTTTTACTGTGAACACCCTTTACAGATATGACCCTGCCTGTTGTTAGATGGGACGTAAAAACAATTAAACCTAAAGGGAGGTAAAAAATTATGTTGGAGAAAATGAGAACTTTAGAATTTACAGACGAAATGGTAACGTTCGAGACCGATTGCGTGGCTACAGGCGGACGCAAGCACGTGAGCGACGCCGACCTCGCCGAGATCCAGCGCCGTGCCAAGGCACGAGACGAGAAAGACGCCGAGTTCCGTGAGCACGTAGCTAAAGCCATTAAAGGCTTTAGCTACGAAAAGTCGGGCGTCAAGTGCAAAGACGCCAAGGATTTCCTTGAAATCCTTGATGGCAACGGACAATATGAAGCTCTGCTTCATATGTCGCAGGCTCTGCCGAGGCTGACATGTAGCTTCAGCTACATGGCAGAGTGGATGAAGCACCGAGACGACTTCATCAGCGTTGCTGATGGGGCATACGAGGACATGCTGAAGCAGGTTGCTAAATCTCCTAACGGGAGATTTAGCAAGGCGCTTTTCAACGCTTGTTGGGCTTCCTGCCGTCGAGAGTATCGGGCACTGGTCAAAGGACTTTCTGCCGTGCAGAAAGTCCAGACCAGTGAGGGTTCCGAGGATTTCTTCGAGGTCTTCGACCTCGAAGGCTTCGATGGGGCGTCTCTGGACTACCGTCCAGAGGATGTCGTGACGGTGACAGCACTTGAAGAGTGCTGTCATGGAGAGCGAGATGCCGTCATCATTTCTGCAAGAAATGATGGGTATACGGACGCCGAGATTGCCGAGTTCCTCGGCATTTCCCAACAGGCGGTTTCAAAACGCCGGAAGGCGTTTTGGGAGCGCTTCAACTCCGGCGATTTCATCGCCGACGACATGGAGCTTTCGCAGTATTACTGCGAAAACGTGCTGACCGAGATTCGACAGGCTTATCAGCCTGTCGCAGAATTCGCCAAGAAATGGGCATCCGTGACCGAACCCCTTATGAAATAAGGGGTTCGAGAACAGCCGAGCGACATTTCCCCGTAGCTTTTAGCTACGGGGAATTTTTTTGGTCAGCCGACCATGTGTACGCATGCGCAAAATTAAAAAAACTCCCCTATGGGGGAGTTTTTTCCTTCGCGTGCGCGCCTGTGCGCACCTGCGGATCCGTGCGTGCGTGTGCGTGAAGGAAAAAATCCTGCGAAGCAGGATTTTATTAATATATAACACTTTGAACAGCCAACAAAAACAAGGAAAATGATTTTATGGGCAAAATAATACAACCTCTGGTTGTATTATTTTGAGTTCGGCGGTGATTTTTGGCGAGAAGCGACGGCGGACAGCCGAGACGAGCGAAAATCGGTTCGAGCATGCCTGCCCACCTGCCGAGCGCACCTGCCCACTTTGAGTTTTTCAAAGTGTTTATATATAAAAATCGGGCTTTTCGAAGTTCGATGGGTCTAATCGAAAATCAAAAATTTACGGGGAAGTCTGCCCAAGCGCAGGCTCAACACCTGCTAAATACAACCTTTGGTTGTATTTAGCAGACCTCAGCGGTGATTTTTGGCGAGAAGCGGTTGACGAGACAGCCCACTTGAGGGAAGCGCTGATTCATCTCAACCACTTCTTAGCTGAATATATAAAAATTTAATAAAATCTTAAAGACATAGGAGGATAAAATTATGTCGAACAAAACTACCACCACCAAAACCGCAACCGTCAACAACAGCACTGCTCCGAAGAAATCCAGAGCATATTTCAAAGATGTCAAGAATCTCTCCGAGGTTCGGGCAACGTTCATCGACACAGCACTCAAGCTGAAAGACCCGAAATCCAGCAAGGCGTTCATCTCCCAGTATATCAAAGCTTATAACGATCTTCGGGATGTGCAGCCTGTCTATGGCTCTGACAAAACATTCAAGAAATCGGCTCTGAATTCCGCCGAAGCTTTTGCCGGAATGGTTCTGGCTCTCAAAAAGCTGGACGGAGTGACCCTGCGGATGGAGGGTCGCCTGCTTGTCGCCGAAGGCGACACAAAACCGAACCGCCAGATTTTCAAGAAATACGGTTTCGTCTGGAAACCGCAGGTTGAAAAGTGGTACTGGAACGATGTCGAAACCAGAGGATGGCGTGCCGTGGAGATTCCCACGGCATGAGCCGAATCTGAACAATCGAGTTTTAGAATTTACGAGACAGCACTATCTTTCAGATAGTGCTGTTTGGCAAGTTCTAAAGCAATTCAGGGCTTGGAACTGTAACTGGAAAATTCTGGAGAAAATCCAAGAGATTCCCCAGAAATCCGAGATTTCAACACAAAACTTATCGGAATTTTCCGAGGAAAGGGGGCATCTGCCAATGAAGTCAAGGCTTATTCCAGTAGCCGTCAGCGGTTGCACCGAAGGTCTGATATTCGACCCTACAGGTGGAGTTTGCCATGTTTGGGCAAACGAGGCAACGAACTGGTCTGACGTAAAGAACAAAAAATACGTCAACTACGGAGTAATTCGCCGCAAAAAAAGCGGGGAGTTTCGGTTCGTCGAGACGAGCGGATTCACCAGAGAATCTGGAACGTTTTTCGACACCTACTGATTCGTGGGAACCCCAGAGAAAAACAACCTTTGGTTGTTTTTCTCTGATTTGCACGGTGATTTTTACCGAGGGGCGACAGGCAATCGCAATTTGCCTCCCAATGTTGCTTGCCGTCCCTCAGAAATGGAGGGCGATTTATGGATAATCAGAAATGGTTTCACTTTGACACACAGTTCCGCTCACTTCGGAACGATTTTCGGAGTTTTCTCAAGAAATCTGGGATTGAGTTTGAAATCTCCGAGGGCTGTGCAGGATTTCACTTTGAGATTCTGCTCAATGCCGACCAGAAAAACGCCGTAGAAAAATGGCTCGAACAGAACACGTTTACAAATCTTTGGGCAACCGACCATACGGCAACCAAAGCGCCGAAAAGAGTAGGAGGAAAGCTCGATGAATACAGTTTTGGTTAAATTCAGCTTTCGAGATTCGGAGCTGTTTTTCCGCAAGGAAGCGATGGACTATCTCGATTATTCAGAGGTCGAATATATCAAGGACGCCGACTCAGGAGAAATCCTGTATAAATCCTAAGAGACATTCAAAGAAAAGCAACCTAAAGGTTGCTTTTCTTTGTTTTCGGCGGTTACTTCTACTGCAAGGCGGTTCGCCGTTGGCAAAAGGGCATCGAGATTTCCTCGGTGCTTTTTTGTAAGCGACAAAACGCTTAAACGTAAACATGGATTTGAATTTCTGGTTTATGAAAGGAGAATGAATTATGACAGATTATTCAAATTCTATTAAAAACTTCGAAGATTACATCGGCAACATCGGATGGAATTACACTGACAACGCCGTTCGTAAAATCTTCGGCGAGAGCCGTCTCCAGAAGGAGCATATCCTCAATGTGCTTCGGAATCATCCGAATTTCGTAGAGGAAAAACAGGCAATCGTGTTTTCCGCAGATTACGAAAGAGAACCTGACAACAAACAGATCTATAGGTTTCAGCGCTGGCTCGACAACAAAGTGGTCGAGGTTGCCCGAAGCAAAGACATCGTGTTTACTTATGTGCTTTCAGACATCGTTCGGTATCTGTTCTGGGACAATAGCCAGTTTATGACTGACGAATATCCCATAAACAATATCAACGAACTCTGCAAGAATTTTTCAGAGCTTGGTCTGGAAAAGTTCAAGGTTCACATGAACCAGAAACGCTCCAGAGTAGTCGGAAAATTCTGCCGCATGTTCGGCGTTGACCAATGCGAGGGATACGAACAGGAATTTGCAAAATTCGGGGATGCTCTGAATCCTCTGAAAGTAAGCAGATATACGGTCATTTCCGTAAATCCCGCAGACTTCGTGATGATGTCCAACGGTACTTCTTGGCGCTCCTGCCATAATCCAGACAAGGAGACCTATTCCGGCTGTAACTGTTCTGGTGGAATTTCCCATGCTTTGGACACTTCCTCGATTATCATGTATACGGTTCATCCCGACTATGAGGGAGACTTGCAAATGGCTCCAAAGGTTGACCGCTGTGTATTCTTCGTGGACGAGAAGCACAACCATTTCGTGCAGTCCAAGGTCTATCCCGATGGCTCACAGCAGAAATCGGACGAGTTCCGTGAGATTTTCCAGATGGTCTGGAGCCAGTGTACTGGAGAGCCGAATCTCTGGAAATGCGAGAGAGGAACTGATGATTCTATCATCCAGCTTGGCTACAATGCGACCTGCTATCCTGACTTCGACTGCTGTGGCAGAAATATCATCGTCCACTTCTACCAGAGCGGTGCAGACAAGGAGACTTTCGAGTTAATCGAAGCTGGCGCTGAACCGATTTGCGTGGAGTGCGGTTGCAACCACAGTATCAAGGACGAGATTAACTGTTGCACCTATTATTCGGGTTTCCGTTGCCCGAACTGCGGTACTGAATGGGATGACGAGGATGACCTTGTATACTCCGAATTCCATATGGAAACTGGTTGCCCAGACTGCATGATTTGGAACAATTTTTGTGATGATTATTTCTATTACACCGATGAAATGGTCTGGGTGGAAAATATCAGAACAGAGGTTCCTCGGTGCTATATCGAAGAAAATTGGGACAAATTTGCGGAATGTGCCGAGTGCGGAGAAATCGTGTATACAGGAAACAGCTACTACTGGTCGAGCCGTGGCGATGGCTATTACTTCGATGAACACAATCAAGAATATTACTGTAATTCCTGCTTCAACGATGCTTTTGAGGAATGTGCAGACTGCGGAGAATATTTCAGGCGTGAAGATATGGTCGAGGGTGCAGACGGTTACTTCTACTGCGAGGATTGTGCCGAGAATCTTGACCTCGATGATGACGAAGCATCCGAGGATGTGGCTTAAAAGATTGGAGGGATGCGTATGACAAAAGCTGTAGAAAAATCAGATAATTTCTTAACTGCTAACAATTCATCATTCTCCTACAAGTCTTTAGTGAAGAAATCGGACAGTGCAATATCTGTCCCTTTTCTTCCGAAGAAGTACGAGAAGAATGTGAAAAAATATATCCAAGAAGGCTCGAAGAGTGAGTATCGAAGCAAGGTATTCGAGAAAATCATTCGATATACTCAAGAGGGTCTGAAAGAATATTGCAAGAACAAGCTGACAGAGTTCGGCTACTCTCCCATTTCCGAAAACGGATTTTTGTATGCCGAGGGAGATTTGCCGATTGTTTTGATTGCACACATGGATACGGTTCACTCCAAAAAGGCACGAGATATTGTCTATAAAGACCATTTCGTGACTTCTCCGCAAGGAATTGGCGGTGATGACAGGTGCGGTGTGTTTTCAGTCCTTGAGATAATCAAGGATCTGAAATGCCATGTACTGTTCACGGAGGACGAGGAATCTGGGTGTATCGGGGCAAGGAAATTTGCCTTTGGCGATATTGCCAAGGAATTAAGCGGAAAAATCCACTACTGCATCGAGATTGACAGGCGTGGAGAAAATGATGCCGTCTTCTATGAGTGCGAGAACTATGAGTTTCAGAAATTCATTGAAAGCACAGGATATTTCAAAACGGCATACGGTTCTTTCTCGGATATTTGCTATATTGCTCCAGAATTGGATTGTTCTGCGGTCAATTTGTCCATTGGATATTTCAATGAACATACAAAGTCCGAATATATTGATTTGGACATAATGTATAACAATATCAAAGAAATCAAGAGAATAATCGAACTGGAATCAGAGTATTTTGAGTGGGTCGAGTACGATTATTATGGAGATTATGGTTGGTGTGGTTACAAGTATTCTGGGAGCAAATACAGCGCTTCTCCGACTAAGTACGAAGAAAGATTATACCAGATTTACTGGGATGAATCTTCAAAGTACGAGGAAGTATGGGCGGTCTCCGAAGAAGAAGCTATCGGATATTTTCTGATGGACTATCCATACCTGCGGTACGATGATATTAATTTTGTCGGAGAAGTATTTTGAATCATCAAATAGAAATCTTGTAGAAAATTCAAGAACCGTTCTCAAAGAAAAGCAACCTAAAGGTTGCTTTTCTTTGTTTTCGACGGTTACTTGTTGCGAGGGGAGCGCAGAGAAAATGCAGGTTATTAATTTTTTGAGAAAACTTTTATTAAAGCTGTCCATTCTGTGCAGTTTCGTCTGCTTTGTAATGATTAGCAGGTACGATGCTCTGGACAGACCGTGGAAACTTGTGGCGTTTTTCCTGCCATTGTGTTGGCTCGCCATCATGTTGTATGCAAATGATAATTCAGATGATTGAAAGGAGAATGTAACATGAAATTTTTGAAGAAATTCTTAGTAATAATTCTTATTCTGGCAACCGTTTTGACCGTGGCTTTTCCTGCCGAAGCAAGCCAGAAAACGAACTGGCAAATCACAAAAGAACTCTGTAAAAAATCAGGCTATTCCAAAATCAAGGTGGTCAATGCTAATAAGCTGATCGATAAGCAGTTCTGGAAGATTCTGGATCATCGCAAGGGAAAATCCTACATCGTGGTTGAAAAAGTGGTGTCCGTTTCTGATGGTACTGGCTATGGATGGTATTCCACAGGAACGAAAGGCACAAACTATATTATCGGCTACAACAAGAAAGTAAAGAAAGGGAAAAAGGTAACAAGCTACGTTATCTGGAACCCGAAAACGAATATCTGTGACGATATTCTGTATGTTGTCGATAACTATAAGTATCGAAAATGAAAGGAGAAAACCATGAGACGAGTTATTGATGATAGATACTTTGATGAAATATCCAAAGCAATTACCGATGTTATTAACAAAATTCCGGCAGAAAAAGTCAGTAAATATGAATACGGAATGTATCGTTCCAACAGCTCTATGATTAAGCAGTTTATCCTTACATGCGTTGACGATATTATGTTCGGCAAAAGCATGAACAGAACTGGGATTGGAAATAACGAGTGTTATGAGATTATCTGCACAAAAGACCCTGCCGAACAGCAAATCTGCGGATTAATCCATCTTACAGACGATATGTATGGCGGAACAATCTGTTGGGTAAGCGATTATGATAACTTTAGAAAAATGTCGCACAGAACAATAAAGGGCAGAAAATAAAGGAGGAATCGCATGAAATTTATAATCACATACTATGAAACACGGTATGAAAACTATGTAATCGAAGCAGATAACAAAGATGAAGCGGAAGAGATTTTCCAAGACAAAATGTACGGAGACGAACTTGAACCGCCAGACCGTTTTTTAGAAGATGGATGGGAAGTCCGAACGGCATGATTTGAAAGGAGAAAGACTATGGTTATGAATTTAAGTAAAGAATACCTTATGG
>Ga0310690_10008739_pt1 | contig 12799 bp, 9 predicted proteins | sample AusTroGonzalo_MG_2_FD_207661 | JGI IMG/M metagenome (GOLD analysis project Ga0310690, IMG submission 207661) | Bovine rumen microbial communities from tropical cattle in Woodstock, Queensland, Australia - Gonzalo_04 (v2) (version 2) | ecosystem: Host-associated > Mammals > Digestive system >...
TAGCAGGGTCACCTACTTTACGCTCACCGCCGTCGATGAATCCAACAACAGAAGGGGTCGTACGCTTACCTTCAGCGTTAGCAATGACGATAGGTTCGTTACCCTCCATTACGGCTACACACGAGTTTGTGGTACCGAGGTCAATTCCAATAATTTTAGACATAGTATATTTCCTTTCTTTTAAATTTTCTAGTTATTCTAGGCATCCTAGGAATCCTAGGCAGTCTAGTCACCCAAATAATGACAAATTCTATGCCACACGAAAAAAGCCTGCCAAACATGACAAATTGGCAGACTTTTTAGGGGTTATGGGTTAGCGGTTACGGGTTACGGGTCATGTCAAATCATAACCGTAATGCTTGAGACGGCCGGTGTTGGAGCGCCAATCGCGATCCACTTTGACGAAGAGTTGCAGGAAAACCTGTTTCTGGAAGAACTCCTCTATATCCTTACGCGACTGGCTCCCTACCCGTTTCAGCGCTGCACCGGCTTTACCGATGATAATTCCCTTCTGGCTATCCCGCTCGCAGTAGATGACAGCCGATATTCGGATAATATCGTCTTCCTCCTGGAACGACTCCACTTCTACCTCCACCGAATACGGGATTTCCTTGTCATAGTTCAGCAATATCTTCTCGCGGATGATCTCGTTCACAAAGAACCGCTCGGACTTATCGGTCAACTGGTCCTTCGGGAAGAATGCAGGACCTTCCGGCAACGCCTCTTTGATGGCATCGAAGAGTTGTGCCACACCGAAACGTTCCTGCGCCGAAATAGGAAAAATCTCCGCCTCCGGCAACTGCGCATGCCAAAATGCCACAAGGTTCTCCAGCGTCTCCTGCGTCGTGAGGTCTATCTTATTAATAATAAGGAACACGCGCGTACCCGCGGAAGCCATATGCTTCACTTTAGTCAAAAAATCGGCATTGCGGTCGGCACTGTCCGTCACATCCGTCACGTACAGCAGCACATCCGCATCAACCAGCGCAGAGCGGGAGAACTCCAACATCTTCTCCTGCAAGCGATAATTGGGCGACAGCACTCCCGGCGTATCGGAATAGACCATCTGGAAATCCTCACCGTTGACAATACCGAGAATACGATGGCGGGTGGTTTGCGCCTTCGATGTAATAATCGACAGGCGCTCACCTACCAGCGCGTTCATCAGCGTCGATTTGCCGACGTTGGGGTTACCCACTATATTTACAAATCCGGAACGATGCATCTTATTCGCTAAACAGTTTACCGCTACTGAGTTTGTTCACCTTACCAAAACGAGCCTTGAGAGCCTTTTGGTCAATCTGCTTCGGATCACCCATTACCAGTACTTTCATCGGTTTACCTTTGACGTGTGCCTCATAGAAGCTGACAATGTCCTCGAATTTCAGTTTCTGCACCTGACGGATTTGCAGCGTAGCCGGGTCTATCTGGTATCCGAGTCTCATCCAATCGGTCATCCGCTGACTCTTGGTACGGAACGTCGGATGGTTGCTCAGCATCGACTGACGCAAAATCGTACGGATATTCTCCATGTTCTCGCTTTTCTGCGGCATATCTTCGAGCAACGAGCAATACACATTGATGGCATCGTTCACTTTGTCAGACTGCGTACCTACGTAGCCGATGAAACCGCTGTTACGTTGCTGTACAGGCGGTGTCATAAACGCACCGTACGCTGTATAAGCCATCGAGCGTTTCTCACGGATCTCGTTCATTACCAAGCCTGAGAATCCGCCGCCGAAATACTCATTAAAGGCATCGTAAATAACTGCCTCGCTGTTGCTGTACGGTGTACCTTCGATGAAGAAATATACCTTTGCCTGCTGCATCGAGCCGTCGGGCAGGAAATACAACTCTGTCTTGTCAAACGGTACACGCGGACGATCCACCGGCGAAGTCGTCGGAATGGCCTTGTCCGACATCGGGATACGGCCGTACAGGATCGTCTTCACTGAGTCAGCCGGCAACTTACCTGCATAGTGAATCTCCAACTCGCAATCCAATGCACGATGCCATTCAGCCTCCAGTTTGGAAACCTCCACTTGCAGCAGATCCTCCAGCGGAGTACGACGGATATAGCTCGAGTTCTCGCCATAGAGCACATACTCATAGGCTGCGTTGGCTACGATATCCGTGTTCTTGCGCTCCACCTGACGACCGGAATAAACCTGACCCTTGATACTATTGAGTTTGGCGTTGTTCTCCGAAGTAAAATCAGGTAACAGCATATGCAAGTTCACCTGACTCACGATCTCCTTCATGTTCTTCTCTGCGCCTTCAATATCAACGATGACGTAGTCCTTATTGACGCTGTAGGAACATTTACCGCCCAACTTAGCCAAATCGGCACGGAACTCACCGGCACTCTTACCCGGCGCACCTTTCAGTCCGGCTACTTCCATCATCTGTACTGCGTACTCGAGAAGTGGCATCTGGTACGTACCTACCCCATATTTGAGGCGAAGCGTGAAGATATCGTTCTTCGGGTTCGGAGTGACATAGACATATACGTTGTCCGCAAAGCGGTCTTTGTCAATATCCTTCAGATCCACAAAACGCGGCACAAGCTTACCTGCCGGGATAGAAGAGAAATTCTGATAGTACTCCGACTGACCTATACCCGGCTCAATCGGTTTGATCTTCGGCTTCGCCAACTTCTCTTTTTTCGGATTTCCTTCCGCTATTTCGAAGGTCTTATGCGGCGCTGAGAAATATTTCTTGGCAATTTGCATCACTTCGTCTTTGGTCAGCTGTGCCAATTCCTCTTTCTCTTTGAACAGTTTCTCGAAAGGCACTTGATAGACGAATCCTTGCAGCAAAGTATAAGACTTGAGCATCGGATATTCCATCATACGGTCGAACTCTTGCAAGTTATGCAAACGAACTGCCTCGAACAAGTCATCGGATATATCGCCTTTGAGCAATTGGTCTATTGCGCCCATAAGCAGTTTCTCTGTCTCCTTAAGCGAGCGATACTCCTGCGTCTCCATATCCATATACGGCACAGCAATCACTTCCAGACGACCCATATCACGGGCGCCGTTGTTCATTGCTACGGCGTACATCAGTTTATTATCCAGAATCAGTTCATCCAACAGACCGATACCCATCTCATTCGACAGCAGGTTACAAGCAAAATCCAATGCCAACTCGTCATCTGCACCTACTTTGACGCCGTCATATGCCACGCACAGTTCCGGGAAATAACCCAGTTTGGCGCTATAGCGTTCATCCTTCGAGAAATCGGTCGGTGTGAAACTCTTGCGCTCCGGAAGCGGCTTTGCCTCCATACGGCCGAAAGTCTTCTCAATAAGCGGCTTCACTTCTTCCGTCGAGAAATCACCGACAAGGATAAGTGCCATGTTGTTCGGCACGTACCATGTATTAAAGAACTCGATCAACTGACGCAGTTTGGGGTTCTTCAGATCCTCCGGATAACCAATGATATCGCGTGCGTACGCGCTACCCTTATATAACTCGGCGTTGATGAACTGCTGTACGTGCTGCGAGTTGTCATCCGAATACATGTTATACTCCTCAAACACGTTCTCCAACTCTGCCTGGAATGTACGGAACACCGGATTGGTCAGACGGTCAGCATATAAGTTCAACCAGCGCTCCATTTGGTACGCAGGAAAACTGTTGTGATAAAAAGTCAGGTCATACGCCGTTGCTGCATTGAGGTTTTCACCGCCGATAGACTGAATGAGATTCGAGAACTCATCGGTAGCGCTATATTGCGCAGCCAGACGACTCTGCTCGTTGATCTTCAACTGAATAGCCTCACGCTCTTTCGCATCTGTGGTCATCGCCAGCGTGTCGTACAACGCAATCACGTGCTCGTAATGCGGTTTCTCCTTCTCCCAATCCAGCGCACCGATTCTGTCTGTTCCCTTGAAGAGCATATGCTCCAGATAGTGCGCCAAACCGGTAGCTGTCTCCGGTTCGTCAATCGAACCCGCACGGGTAACTGTGGCACCGAACACATCAGGCTGGTCATGGTCTTCCCATAACAGAACAGTCAAACCATTGTCCAGTTTATACTCCGTCAAGCCTTCCGGCAGTTGCGCGAAGAGCAATGTACTGCATAATAGCAGCAGAATACTAAAATAGATTTTCTTCATTTTTTATTGTTGTTTGTTGTTTTGTTTACCATTCCAAGAGCACTTTACCGCATTGTCCGCTTACCATGACATCGAAGCCTCGTTGGAAATCGCGGAAGTTATAGCGGTGGGTGATGACCGGCGATAGATCGAGTCCGCCAAGCAGCATCTGCTCCATCTGATACCAAGTCTCCCACATGCGACGACCGGTGATACCTTTGATCGTCAGGGCATTGAAGATCACATCTGACCAGTTGACCTGCGTGTTAGAAGGCAGAATACCGAGTTGAGCGATGTTCGCACCTTTGTACATATGCTCGATCATATCGTTAAAGGCCGAAGGTGCACCGGACATCTCAAGACCCACATCGAAGCCGCGAATGCCCAGTTGGAACATTGCATCCTCTATCTTCTCTCCTTTAGAACCATCCACTGTAATGGTTGCACCCATTTTTTGGGCTATTTCCAACCGGAGCGGGTTGATGTCCGTAACAACGATGTTTTTTGCACCGGCGTACCGACAAATACCTGCAGCCATCGTACCGATGAGGCCGGCTCCGGTGATGAGTACATCTTCGCCAAGCAGCGGAAAAGCCAGCGCGGTATGAGTCGCATTGCCGAAGGGGTCCATGATCGCCGCAAAATCATCGGGGATCTGCGGGTGTACATGTACCACATTCGATTCGGGTACAGAGACAAACTCTGCAAAACAGCCGTCACGCCCCATGATACCGAGTGAGATGGTATTCTCACAGACATGTCCCATGCCTCGGCGGCAGTTACGGCAGTGTCCGCAGGTGATATGTCCTTCGGCTGTAACACGGTCGCCAATCTTGAAATTCCGCACACCGGGACCGCAGTCTGCCACGATACCCACGAACTCATGCCCCATCGTGTAAGGCGGTTTGCAGTGCGATTGAGACCACTCGTCCCATTTATACATGTGCAAATCCGTACCGCATATAGCGGCTTTGGTGACCTTAATGATCACGTCATTGACGCCCATCTCCGGCGTCGGGACATCTTCCATCCAGATACCCGGCTCGGCGTATTTCTTTACTAATGCTTTCATTTCAGAACACCAAGTTGTTTACCAATCTTCGTAAAGGCTGCAATACATTTATCAAGTTGCTCGCGCGTGTGCGCCGCAGATACCTGCACGCGGATGCGCGCTTGGCCTTTCGGCACTACCGGATAATAGAATCCGGTTACATAGATGCCTTCCTTCTGCAACTCGGCGGCGAACTCCTGACTCAACCGCGCGTCATACAGCATAACGGCGCAGATGGCAGATTGCGTAGGCTTAATATCAAATCCTGCCGAGCGCATTCGTTCTACAAAGTAAGCCGTATTCTCGTGCAAACGGTCTTGCAACTCGTTCGAGCGGGTCAGTATCTCGAAGGTCTTGATACCCGCCGCTGCAATCATCGGAGGAATGGAGTTCGAGAACAGATACGGTCTTGAGCGCTGACGAAGCAGGTCGATGATCTCTTTCTTACCCGTTGTGAAACCGCCTACCGAACCGCCAAAAGCCTTACCCAGCGTACCGGTGATGATCTCTATCTTTCCGCGCAGGTTATATAACTCTGTCACGCCATGACCCGTATTACCGACAACACCTGCCGAATGGCTCTCATCTACCATCACCAGCGCGTTGTATTTCTTTGCCAGCTCATAAATCTCTTTCAGCGGACATACATTGCCGTCCATAGAGAACACACCGTCGGTCGCAATAATACGGAACCGTTGTGCCTGCGCTTTCTTTAGCTGCTCCTCCAGATCGGCCATGTCGCCGTTCGCATAGCGGTAACGCACCGCCTTGCACAGACGTACACCGTCGATGATAGAAGCATGGTTGAGTGCATCGGAGATGATGGCGTCCTCTTCCGTCAACAGCGGTTCGAACAGACCTCCGTTCGCATCAAAACAAGCTGCATAGAGAATCGTGTCCTCCGTGCCGAAGAAATCACTTATCACGCGCTCCAGCTCCTTGTGCGTGTCTTGCGTACCGCAGATGAAACGTACCGACGCCATACCGTAACCGCGTGCGTCCATGCGCTCTTTGGCTGCCTTGATCAGTTCCTTGTTATCTGCCAGACCCAGGTAGTTATTTGCGCAGAAGTTAATCACTTCCTGTCCGCCTTCGACCTCTATGCCGGAGGATTGCGGCGTGATGATCACGCGCTCGTTCTTATATAAGCCTGCCTCGCGAATCTCATTCAGCGTAGCCTGCAAATGTTTCTGAAATTGCTCGTACATAATTTGATTGACGATTTTACGATTTACGATTTAACGATTTATTAGACGATTGAGTTTATTTGACGATTTAACGAACAATCGAACAATTTATTGCAATAGAACAATCATTCGTTCAATCGTCAATCGTCCATTCGTCAATTTAAATGATTCCCTGCTCCAGCATAGCGGTTGCCACTTTCATAAAGCCTGCTATATTGGCACCCTTGACATAATCCACCGTGCCGTCCGGTTGTGTACCGTAGCGCACACATTGCTCGTGAATGGACTCCATGATATGATGCAAACGGTCATCTACCTCCTGTGCTTTCCAACTCAGGTGCTCGGCGTTCTGCGTCATCTCCAGACCACTCGTTGCGACTCCACCTGCGTTAACTGCCTTGCCCGGAGCAAAGAGTACTCCGTTATGCTGGAAGAAATGAATAGCACCCGGCTGGCATCCCATGTTACTTACTTCGCAGCAACACCAGCAACCGTTCGCCTTCAACTCTTTCGCATCGTCCTCGCTCAACTCGTTCTGGAAAGCACACGGTAGCGCGATGTCGCACGGTACCGACCATGCTTTCTTGCCTTCCGTGAACTGACACTGTTGCGGGAACTTATCCGCCATATCTTGCACGCGGTTGCGGTTCGACGCACGCATAACAAGCATGTAATCGATCATCTCTTTGGTGATACCGTCCGGTATAGCTACCACACCGTCTGGACCGGAGATAGCCACCACTTTCGCGCCCAGCTCTATTGCCTTCAAAGCTGCTCCCCATGCTACGTTGCCGAAACCGGAGATAGCCACTTTCTTACCCTTGATATCTTTGCCTGCCTTGTGCAATAAGTGCTGTGTGAAATAGAGTGCACCGAAACCGGTTGCTTCCGGACGAAGAATCGAACCGCCCCAAGTCATACCTTTTCCGGTCAGCACACCTGTATGATACTCGCGCGCCAGCTTCTGGTACATGCCGTTAAGGAAACCGATCTCACGCCCGCCTACGCCTACGTCACCTGCCGGTATATCCTGATCCGGACCGATACAATGCCAGAGCTCTAACATGAACGCCTGGCAGAATCGCATGATCTCTGCATCCGACTTGCCTGCCGGATCAAAGTCCGCACCGCCTTTCGCGCCGCCCATCGGTAAGGTCGTCAGCGCATTCTTGAACGTCTGCTCGAAACCGAGGAACTTAAGCATCGACGGTGTCACAGCCCGGTGGAAACGCAGACCGCCTTTGTACGGACCGATTGCGCTGTTGAACTGCACGCGGTAGCCGAGATTCGTCTGCACCTCGCCTTGGTCATCAATCCATGTCACACGGAACGTGAAGATACGATCCGGTTCAACCATACGCTCTACGATCTTTGCTGCCTCAAACTCAGGGTGTTGGTTATACACCTCTTCGATAGACTCCAGCACTTCTTGTACGGCTTGCAGATACTCTGCCTCGCCCGGATGTTTCGCAGCCAAACGCTGCATGATAGTTTGAACTTTCATATGATTTGTGTTTTTCTGGTTATTTGATACATTTGGATAATTCTTCTTTGATACGCCGCATCGCCTCAATAATCTCGTCGGTGCTAATGGCGTACGAGAGACGGATACAGGACGGACAACCGAAAGCCGAACCGGACACTACCGCCACATGCGCTTTATCCAGCAATCGCTCTGCCACCTCGTCGCCTGTGCCTATCGCACTCACGTCCGGGAAGAGATAGAACGCACCTTGCGGTTCACGGAACTTGAATCCCGGTATCTCTGCCGCCAGACGACATATCAGTTCACGCCTTTCGGCAAAAACTTGTCGCATCTGCTCCACGCACTCCTGCGACTCCGTCAAAGCTGCTTCGGCGGCTTTCTGCGCAACCATCGTGGCGCAGGTCAGTTGCTGTCCCTGCAAACGGACACAACCGGCAAGGAACTCATGATTCTTCGTCACTAACCACCCTACCCGATAACCGGTCATGGCATATGCCTTGCTCACGCCGTTCACCACGATCAACCGGTCTGCCAAATCTGCGAACGAAGCCATACTCGGTGCATCGATTCCATACGTCAGACAGGCATAGACCTCATCCGACAGAACAATCACGTCAGGGTACGCACGTAGCACGTCCACTAACGCTTCCAGTTGCGCCGCACTATAGACGCTGCCCGTCGGATTGTTCGGTGAACAGAGTATGAGCATTCGCGTGCGCGGCGTGAGTGCGCTACGAAGTTGCTCCGGAGTCAGGCAGTAGTTATCCTCAAAAGCCGTTTCTACCGGCACTACCACTCCTTCCGCCAACTTGACCATCTCTGTATAACTCACCCAACTCGGCATCGGGATGATCACCTCGTCACCCGGATTAATTGCTGTCTGTATGGCATTGAAAATAGCCATCTTCGCGCCGACAGACACCATCACATCTTCGCTTGCGCAATGCTGCTGCGCCGCAATAGCGGCACGCAACGACGGGATACCGGCTACCGGACCGTAATGGGACCAGTGGTTATCGATCGCCTCTTGCGCGGCACGACGGATATGTATCGGCGTATCCATGTCCGGCTCGCCCAACGACATACTGATCACATCGATTCCCTGCGCCTTCATCTCTTTGGCGCGAGCGGCCATGACCAGACTCTGCGATGCCGCTATATTACGTATACGATTGGAGATTTGCATATCAGATCGTATCAATAAAGAATTTCTGCTTGCGGTTGTATATGGATATACCCATTAGCAGGAGCACAAGCGCAAAGCCTGCGCTGTACGCCAACGCGTTCCAACTGAACTCACCCGCTCCGTATGCGCCGTATTTGAACGTCTCGATAACAGCCGTCATCGGGTTGAACAACATGATTTTATGCAGCGTCGGATTGGTGACGTAACTCAACGGATAAACAATCGGCGTAGCGTACATCCACAACGATACGAACACGCCGAAGAAATTCGTCAGGTCTTTGTATTTCGTGGTCAGCGACGACACGATCAGTCCGAGACCGAGCGCCAGACACTGGATAATGAGTATCAGCACAGGGAACAGCAGCAGATACCAGTTCGGACGCAGATGTACGCCCTGGAATACGAACAGCAGATACACGATCACGAACGTACCCAACTGCAACGAGAAACGGAACTGCTTCGATATAACCACCGAAACCGGCGACACCAAACGCGGGAAATAGACCTTGCCGAACAAACTCGAGTTGGTTTGGAAGGTATTCGATACCGCCGTCAGGCACTCCGAGAAATACTCCCACAAGCAAATACCGCTCAGGTAGAACACCGGTTGCGGGATATCGTCCGTAGGAATGCCGGCGATGCGACCGAACACCACGATATACATGAACATCGTGAACAACGGCGAGATAAAATACCAGCCCATACCGAAGATGGTCTGCTTGTACTGCACCGTAATATCACGTTTGACGAAGAGCCATATCAGGTATTTCTTCGCCCATAACTCCCGCAAGCCCAAACCTTTCGCAATACTCTTGGGGGAGATCTCCGTAGTCCAATATGTAGCGTTGTTATTTTTCATTTTCACCTATAATCTATAACCTGTAACCCATAACCTCTCACCTTTACTACACTGTATCCATAAAGGACTTTTGCACTTTGTTAAACAACATCAGACCGAAGATAAGCAACACGAGCGTGAACGCCGCGCTATACCCCAGCCACAGCCATGAGAACTGACCCTGACCCAGCAGCGAGTACTTGATCGCCTCCATCACCGGCGTCACCGGATTGAGCGACATCGCGAAATGCAACTTCGCATTCGTCACCATGCTCAACGGATAAATAACCGGAGTGATATACACCCAAAGCGAAATGATCTTCGCTAACATGATCTGCAAGTCACGATACTTGGTCGTCATCGACGAGAAAATCATACCGAATCCTACCGCCATAAACGCCAGCAGCACAATCAGCAGCGGGAACAATACAATCTGCCAATGAATCACCAGCTCCGTTCCCGTCGCCACATAGTAGATATAAAACGCCGTAAAAATAGCCAATTGGATGGCAAAGGTGAGCAGATTGGTCGTTACCGCCACCAGCGGCATGATGATACGCGGAAAATAAACCTTGCCGAATATATCCGCATTCGTCACAAACGAGTTGGATGTCGAGCTGAGACAACTCGAGAAATACCCCCACACGGATATACCGAGCAGATAGAACAACATCGGCGGCACACCATCCGTAGGGATGTTCGCTATTCCGCCAAACACCGCCACATACACTATCACCGACAATACCGGTGTAATGATAAACCATAACGGACCGAGAATAGTCTGCTTGTACGCTGTGCGGAAATTGCGCTCCACGAACAGCACGAACATGTCGCGGTACCGCCATATCTCCGCCCAATCCACCGCCAGCAGCTTATCCTTCGGCGTGATGGTCAATTCCCATTTTTCTTCTTTCATTATTCCTATAAATGTACTTGCGCGCGCATAGCACGCATTTTCGGCTACAAAGGTACAACTTTTTTTTGACATATACAAAAAAATGCAACTTTTTTTAAAAAAAATGCCAAAATATTTGCGTATATAAAAAAAAAGCAGTACCTTTGCACCCGCTTTTGAAAAACAGAGCACATTTTTTTGCTCAATGGTGTAATGGTAGCACTACAGATTCTGGTTCTGTCTGTCTGGGTTCGAGTCCTGGTTGAGCAACAAAAAATATGACTTCCCTTGCGGAGGTCATATTTTTTGTTCCTTAATCTATGGGATCGAACCCACCTATTTCGGGGTCCCCGAGGATTTTAATCCTTGGGGAGAGCGTAGCGCAAGGCGAAAATGTTTTACAAGGGCTGTGCCCGCAGTCACATGAGCCTTAGCGCAAGCGAGGGTCCTGGTTGAGCAACAAAGAAGAGACCTTTTAGGTCTCTTTCTTATTTAATCCGTAATGTTTTTAGCAAAGCCTTTTGTTCGTCCGCGATACGGAAACTCTCAACAGCTTTCTGGATGGTTTTGTTGTGCGTGTCTTTCTCCAAGCGATGTTGCTCGATATAAGGCAGCGTTGTTTCCCATTGTTTGGCAAGAGCCGTAGCAAAGAGCCATGCCTGCATCATGCGGATGTAATACTCATCGCTTTTGATAGATGCAACCCATTCCAAGTATTCCGATCGGAAAGCCTCGTCCAAGAAGTAGCGCATTAACGTTCCTATTCCGAAGCGTTTCGTATAGGTGTGCTTGCTTCTCATCCATTTGCAAATGAGCGGTAATAGTTCCGTCGTATGTTTCTTGAAGCAACGAGGCGATAGTTGGTCGCAGGTAGCCCAATTATCTACATGCGGCAGAAACTGCTCCAGTTCAGCGATACAGGTATCGAAATCTTTCTCTTCCGACAGGATAAACGCGTGCAATTGGTTCTCGTCAAAATAGCGATGAGGCAAACTGTGCAAGAACTCTTGCGCAGCAGGAGTCTTGCAGATTTGCTTCGCCATTTTGCGCAAGTCCGGTGTCCGCACGCCGATAACCGTCTCGCGTGGCACTGTCGGCAGTAGCTTGCTTTGGAAGTCGGCATATGCCTTGTCTTGCAGAGCAAAGAGTTTTGTCTCGATATACGCACATCCGTCCAGCCGCATGATCTTCACAAGCTGGTCGTCGCCAAGGTAAAGATGGCTGCATAGATTGAATGCGCCCGTATCGCGGAAGCCGCACTTATGCATCACACGTTCGGAGGCAGGATTATCCACAAAACAATCACACCACAATACATCGAAATGCTGCTCTTGGAAACAGTAGTCAATCATCAGGCGCAACGCCTCCGAGCATATACCTTGGTTCCAATATGGCTTGGCAACCCAATAGCCGACCTCTGCATCATGCTCGCCTATGGCTATATTGCTCTCTCCGTACAGATAATAGCCCATACAACCAATGGCTTCGCCTGTCTGTTTGAGTTCAATCGCCCATGTATGATCATTGTGAAAGACCGTCCGGATTATCTCCAAACTCTCTTCCTCGCTCTTATGCGGTGGCCATCCTGCACGAGGTCCCACATCCGGGTCAGAAGCATATTTGAACAACGCTTCTGCATCGCTCTCTCGCCACGGTCGTAATATGATTCTATTTGTTTCCATGCTTAATTGCTGCACACGGTCAATTTATTGATACACCAAGCAAAAGCTTTTGCGAGGCGCTTGTCATTGTCTTGAAAATGACTGCCGGCATTCCATTCGAGCGTGCAGTTGTCTGAGCCGATGGTACGCTGCAGGCGGTCATATTCCCAGCGGACGTTATTGCCTACCTGTGCAATGGCTTTGTTCTTCGCGAACTCTTCACGTTCGCCGAGACTGAGATAGACATAGCGCGCTGATACTTCGCGAGCATCGGAGAAGCCGCACCAAGCAACAATCCATAGTGACGGAGAAGCGGCTGCTACTGCATCAAAGCACTCCACTTTGGAGACTGCCCAGCGAGCGAACAGACCTCCTAACGAGTAACCTCCAAG
>Ga0310690_10008740_pt1 | contig 12799 bp, 8 predicted proteins | sample AusTroGonzalo_MG_2_FD_207661 | JGI IMG/M metagenome (GOLD analysis project Ga0310690, IMG submission 207661) | Bovine rumen microbial communities from tropical cattle in Woodstock, Queensland, Australia - Gonzalo_04 (v2) (version 2) | ecosystem: Host-associated > Mammals > Digestive system >...
AGGCCTCATGCTGACGATAGCAGCCGAGGCACAAATTCTGAAAGTGACAACAGATAATGGTATTTACCAGTATCCGGCCACTAATATGACAGAGAATTCACCAGCCCTCTTTACGGGCGGTACGACACTGACCATCGCCAATGATGTCTTCAACATCAACGACATCACAAGTATCTCGGTGGTATGTAACAATTCATCGTCTGTTGAAAGTAATACTGTCAACATTGTCTATAGCGGATCGACAGCCACCGTCACTATGGCAGACAACGTGGCACAGTATGTATCAGCAACAGTCAGCGGAGCCCATGTCACCATCACGCAGGCGAACACTTCCGATGTGGACGGTGACGAGATCACCTATGTCCTTTCCGGCACAACCACCGACGGATCCCTGACCCTCAACGGTTCCTACAAATGTACCGTGTCACTTGCTGGCGTGACGCTGACCAACCCGTCAGGACCTGCCATCAACATCGGTAACAAGAAACGTATTCAACTCAGTGCAAAGAATGGTACTGTGAATACGCTCACCGATGGAGCCGATGCCAATGAAAGTTGGAAGGGTTGCATCTACAGCAAGGGGCAGTTGCAACTGCAGGGCAAGGGCTCGCTCACTGTCAACGGCAACACGAAACATGCCATCAAGAGTGGCGACTACATCACCGTGAAGAACCTGACTCTCAATGTCAAGTCAACAGTTGGCGATGGTATATCGTGCAACAAATACTTCGTCATGAACAGTGGCACCGTGACTATCAGCGGTGCTGGCGATGACGGTATCCAGTGTGATACAGAGGAAGACAACGACGTTACTGGAGAGACTACCGACCATGAGGACGAGAACTCAGGCAACATCTATATTCAGGGCGGCACGCTGAACATTTCCACAACTGCTGCAGGTTCTAAGGGCATCAAGGCCGCAGGCACACTCGCTATTGACGAGGGCAACACCACGACCATTGTCAATGTGACGAATACAGGAGGCGTAGATACCAGTGATTCTTCCGACATTGCTGGTAGCGCCTGTCTGAAGAGTGATGTGGCTATCAACATCAGCGGCGGTACGTTGACGCTGGTTAACAGCGGACAGGGCGGACGCGCCATCAACAGCGACGGCACTCTAACGATCGGTGGCGGAACCATTGATGCCAATGCGCAAGGAACGAACTACGGATCATCAGGCAGTGGCGGCCCTTGGGGCGGTGGCGGTAGTTCGTCATCGAATCACAAGTATGCCAAGGGTGTAAAGGCCGATGGCGACATCACCATCACGGGCGGTACGCTGAACATTTTCTCCAAGAGTCATGAGGGGCTGGAGTCGAAGGGCACCATCGATATCAGTGGCGGAGAGATCTATGTCCAGGCCAGTGACGACGCTATCAATGCTGCCAGCCACCTGACTATTAGCGGAGGTTATGTCTGTGGCTACTCTACTGGCAACGACGGATTGGATTCCAACGGCAATATGTATATCAAGGGTGGACTCGTGTATGCCATCTGTTCAGGCTCGCCTGAGGTGGGTCTCGATGCCAACACGGAAGGCGGCTATAAACTCTACGTCACAGGCGGCACCATCATCGCCGTCGGTGGTCTGGAGAACGGCAGTAGCCTCAGCCAGTCATGCTATCAGGCATCGTCATGGAACAAGAACACCTGGTACGCCATGACCATAGGCAACGACACCATCGCATTCAAGACACCTTCAAGCGGTGGCAACGGCATTGTTGTCTCAGGTGCCTCGCAGCCCACGCTGAAGTCGGGTGTCACCGTCAGCAACGGAACCAGCATCTTCAGCGGTATGGGTTATACAGATGCATCTGTCAGTGGGGGTTCCACAGTATCCCTCTCGTCCTATTCTGGTGGCAATAGCGGTCCTGGCGGTGGCTGGCCTGGTAACGGAGGCGGTTGGCATTGGTAGGCCGAAACCTTCGCGCAAAACAATCACGATGACACAATTATCCGACATTTCCCACGTTATAATATATAATAAGGTATGTACTGGATGAAGCATCAGTCGCAACAGGAGAATATGATATACTTGGTGGTATGGGCACTGCTGTTTGCAGCCCCGCTGCTGAGTCTGTACATACGTACTGTCAGCGATCCCAACATCGCATTCGACTGGACAGAGGTGTTTCTGGTGTGGCGAAAGTTCGCTGTCTTTCTGCTGTTGTTCCTCGTCCACAACTACCTGTTGGCTCCACTGATTGTGCATGAGCATAAGCGCACCCTGTATCTCTCTTTCGTGGCTGTGGTTTTTGTGGGATTCACCATCTATCAGTGCAGCAGCCGTCCTGACATCAAGGAACTCAAAGGGCATCGTCCTCCGCCTCCGATGGAAAAAGGTCACATGCCTCCACCAGCATTTGAAGGTGAGAAACCATTCGACAATCCCCCACCCCCTGACTTTCGTCCTGACGGGCCGCCTCCTATTGTTGGCGAGCATGACATCCTGGCTGTCGTTGTACTCATCCTGATGTTTGGCGCAAATTTAGGTACAAAATACTACTTCCGAAGCCGTGGCGACCAGAAGCGGTTGGTGGAACTGGAGAAACAGAATCTGGAACAGCAGTTGGAATATCTGCGCTACCAGATCAATCCACATTTCTTCATGAACACGCTCAACAATATCCACGCCTTGGTGGATATCGATCCCACTAAGGCGCAGGAGACCATTCTTGAACTGTCGAAGATGATGCGCTTCCTGCTCTACGAGAGCGACAAGAACGGTGTTCCGCTCAGTCGTGAGTTTGAGTTCTTGCGTACATACATCACGCTGATGCAGTTGCGCTATACAGACAAGGTCAGGATTACTCTCGACCTACCCACTGAACTGCCAGACAAGACCATCCCTCCCCTGATGCTCATCTCTTTTGTCGAAAATGCTTTCAAGCATGGTGTCAGTTATCAGCGCGAATCGTTCATCGAGGTGAAGGCCGAAGTAAAGACGGAGAGACTATATTTCTCCTGTCGCAATTCGAAAACAGGCAACCCTGACGAAGAGGACGACAAAAAGGGAGGCGTGGGACTTGCCAACATCAGAAAACGCCTGAATCTCCTTTACGACAACGACTATACATTGCATATCCAGAATTTCCCAGATATCTACACCGTTGAACTCGTAATCCCCCTAAATGGTAAATTGTAAATGATGATACGCTGTCTCGCTATCGACGATGAGCCGCTGGCTCTGCAACAGATTGTTGCCTATATCAACAAGGTGCCTTTCCTCGAACTGGCTGCCCAGTGTCAGAGTGCATTGGAAGCCCGTCAGTTCTTGGAGAACGACACGGTGGATGCCATTTTCTGCGATATCAACATGCCCGACCTCAATGGCATGGATTTCGTGAAGTCGCTTGTTTCGCCTCCCCTCATCGTCTTCACCACAGCCTATTCAGAATATGCCGTCGAGGGTTTCCGCGTCAATGCCGTCGATTACCTGCTGAAGCCTTTCGGTCTTCAGGACTTCCAACGGGCAGCGAACAGATTAAAAGAGAGATTGGATAATACAGACGCCCACGTTGGAGGGGATTTACCATCCCCGACCCAAGACGATACCATCTTTCTTAAAACCGACTATCGTATCGTCAAAGTCAGCATCCCAGACATCCGCTATATCGAGGGGATGAGCGAGTATCTGAAAATCTGGCTCGAAGGCGAGCAAAAGCCAATTATCACCCTTTTGTCCATGAAGAAGATGGAAGAGCGGTTACCAGACTATTTCATGCGCATCCATCGTTCCTACATCGTCAACCTGAACAAGATTCAGGAGGTCAACAAGAATCGTGTGATCGTAGATGCCCAGACCTATCTCCCCATCGGTGATATGTATAAAGAAGCCTTCCAACGCTTTTTGGATACGAAGTTCTTGGGAAAATAGCAAAGACAAGACCTACCCGAAGACCGTTCTATTATTTCTTAACCTTATATATACGGAATGACAAGGGATATAGTTGGTCATTGAGTACCGTCTGTTTCTTGTCGGCTATACACTGCACAGTAAGGGGAACAGGGTGAATCAGTTCCGGCTTGTCAAGGGTGTTCTCATCGTCCGGATCTCCATTATTCCCAAGTTCTAAAACCTGCGCCGTACGCTCTCCCTTCATACCTGTTAACAGGATACTGATGGGCTGAGCCGCCTTCGAGGTGTTGACCACTTTGATGATGATCTCGCCGCTATCCTTATCAAAGACGGCAGAAGCATGGAGACCGTCCTGTCCGTCGAGACCTGCCACAGGCTTCTTGTCCATCGTCATCGGCAACACATTGGTTCCCTTATTCGTGGCATACATCTGTTGCACATAGTAACTACACGATTTGAACATACGGAGATTATCGAACCAGATGAGGTCAGGACGCCACTGCCAGCCTTCGATATGGGCAAACAGCGGAGCGTATGCCGTCATATACACCACATCAGCATTGCGTTCCATACCCGTCATAAAGCCAGCCTCAAGGATGGAGGCCTCGTAGTGGTTCCACTTATGATTGTTCTTCCCATGACAAGCATACTCACCGGCAAAGACTTTCGGTCCTTTGCGGTCGTAGGTGTCATAGCGCATAGCACCGCAGTTGCCGTATTTCTCCTTACCCTCGGGAGTAGCCAGGAACCAGTCCTCGTTGCGGTAAAAATGCTCATCGACGAGATCGGCCTTCTGTTTCTTCATTGCTGCCCAGCCTTTCTGCCACATCTCACCCTCGGAGTCAGGACCGCTGGTGCCGACAATCTGGATATTGGGATACTTGGCCTTGATGGCAGCCACAAACGGTTCCAAACGACGGTAGTACATATCGTCCCACTGCTCGTTGCCCACACCGATGAACTTCATATTGAACGGCTCGGGATGCCCCATCTCTGCACGCACCTTACCCCACTCAGAGTCGATAGGACCATTGGCGAACTCGATGAGATCAAGACAATCCTGGATATAGGGCTGTAACTGATCCACAGGCACATGCGCCTCCTCCTTGTCCCAGTTCTGGAATTGGCAGGCCATACCCACATTCAACACAGGCAGGGGCTCTGCACCGATATCCTCAGCCAACTGGAAGAACTCAAAGAAGCCGAGTCCATAACTCTGGAAATAGTCAGGATAGAAACGGTGAGGGAATGTGTATTCCCAGCGGTTCTCATTCAGTGGACGGTTTTCCACAGGCCCGATCGTGTTCTTCCATTGGTAACGGGTGGCGAGATCCACGCCCTCCACAATACAACCGCCAGGGAAGCGCAACAGACCAGGATGCACATCGGCCAAGGCCTGAGCCAAGTCACGGCGCATACCGTTCTTACGGTTCTTGAAAGTGTTGACGGGGAAAAGACTGACATGCTCCAAATCGACAGTATTCTTGCCATCGAGGAAAATACGCAGTTGAGCCTTTTCCATCGTACGGGGTGACTTCAACACCAACTCATATTTCTGCCATTTGCCAGAAGTAACATCAAGTTTAGCCTCTGCAAACTGCTGGTTCTCCCCCATAGAAGCACGGTCGATGAACTGCACGATGAGTTTCGCGCTGCCTTGCGGAGCCTTGGCCCACACGGAGAAACGATAGTCTTCACCTTGTTTCAGACCAATACCAAAGAAACCGTTGTTGGAAAGACCAGAACGGCGCTCTCCATGTCCTGGGTCACGCAGTTCCACATAGTGCGGACAACGCTCAAACGGTCCGTCATCCTTTACACTGAAGTTTCCAAAAGCCTCCCAGCCCATCAGATGGTCGGGAAACTCGAAAGAGCGGTTCTTGACTAATTCACCATACAGGCCACCGTCGGCAGCATAGTTGATATCCTCGAAGAAGAGTCCGTACATCGTGGGCTGTACGGGTGCGCCGAGTTTCTTTGTGTTCACCTCCATCATGTGGCTCTGTGCCGATACGGCGAGGCTGGAGAATAGTGCCAAAGCACCTGCAAATAATCTTAATTTCATCGTTATTTAGTTTAGAAGTTATCCGTTAAATGACTATTCTGATGCAAAATTAGTTAAAAAAGCGATGAAACGTTTGCTTTTTCAAAGAAAAGATGTAATTTTGTGAATTATTAAGATAATAACCGAGAAACGACTAACTACATTTTTGATAAAAGTACAAGTAGAAAATGAAAAGAGTATTAATAGCAGAGGACAATGACAGCAACTTCATCCTCATGACGTACATTCTGAAGAAGCATTATCAGTATGAGCGCGCCAAGAACGGACAGGAGGCTGTGGACATGGTGGAAAAAAACAATTATGACATTGTGCTGATGGACATCAAGATGCCTGTCATGGATGGTTTGGAGGCTACAAAGAAGATCAAGGCGATACATCCCGAACTGCCCATCGTGGCTCTGACAGCCAATGCCTTTGACAGTGATCGTCAACTGGCCTTCGATGCCGGTTGCGATGAATTCTTGTCAAAGCCCATCAGCAGCGAGGTATGTCTGAGAACCATCGCCAAATTCATCGGCGACGATAAGTGATAAATAAGAGGTTATGTTAGATAAGGAAAGAGGGCTGTATATCGCCCATTGCGCCAATGGTGCGCTGAGTATTACGGGAAAGATGGCCAACCGCCACGGACTGATTGCGGGTGCCACAGGTACAGGAAAGACCGTCACCCTTCAGGTGATGGCTGAGACGTTCTGTCAGGCAGGTGTACCCTGTTTCATGGCAGACATGAAGGGAGACCTCAGCGGAATCTCACAGGTAGGTCGCCTGAGTGGTTTCATCGAGAAGCGTCTGCCGGAGTTCGGCATCGAAAACCCGGATTTCCAGGCTTGTCCCGTTCGTTTTTATGATGTCTATGGTGAACAGGGACATCCTATGCGGGCCACCATCTCACAAATGGGACCACTGTTGCTGTCACGTCTGATGCAACTCAACGAGACACAGTCCGGAGTGCTCACCATCGTGTTCCGCATTGCCGACGAGCGCGGCCTGCAACTCCTCGATGTCAAGGACCTGCGCGCCATGCTCGACTGGGTGTCACAACATGCCAAGGAATACAGGACCAAATATGGAACGGTGACCAGCATGACCGTAGGTTCTATCCAACGTGCCTTGTTACAGTTAGAGGAACAGGGTGCAGACAAGTTCTTCGGCGAACCGTCGTTCGACATCTACGACCTGATGCAGTGCGAGGGCGGCAAAGGTGTGATGAATGTGCTGGCTGCCGACAAATTGATGATGCAGCCGAAACTCTATTCCACCTTCCTGCTCTGGTTGATGAGTGAACTCTACTCTACCCTGCCCGAGGTGGGCGATCTGGAACTGCCGAAACTTGTGTTCTTCTTCGATGAGGCACATATGCTTTTCACTGATACCAGCAAGGCACTGCTCGACAAGATAGAACAGGTGATCCGTCTGATCCGCTCGAAGGGCGTTGGTATCTACTTCATCACCCAGAGTCCGTCGGACATCCCAGAGAATATCCTCGGACAACTCGGTAACCGTGTGCAGCATGCCCTCCGTGCCTATACGCCGAAGGACCAGAAAGCCGTGAAGACCGCTGCCGACACCTTCCGCGCCAATCCAGAGTTCAAGACCGATGAGGCCATCATGAACTTAGAGACAGGTGAGGCCCTCGTGAGTTTCCTCGACGAGAAAGGTGCGCCCAACATCGTGGAGCGGGCCAAGGTTCTCTTCCCGTTGTCTCAGATTGGTGCCATCACCGATGGACAGCGTCTTGATCTGATCAAACAGAGCCGTATCTATGGTAAATATGATACGCCCGTTGATCGTGAGAGTGCCTTTGAGGTGCTGGTGGCTGAAGCAGAAAGGCAACTGCAGTTGCAGGAGGAAGAGCAAGCCAACCTTGAGGTTCCCAAGCCGAACGAGAAGCCTACCAAGGCCGAGAAGGCCGAGAAGAAAAAGCCTGGTATGATGAGTAAGGTGGCCAAGGCCGTGATGACAGCCCTCACCTCTACACTCGCTGCTATCCTCGGATCATGGGTGAGCGATAAAATCTCTGGTAAGAAGACTAAGTCGAAGACCTCTGCCAAGGAGAAAGTCGTGAAGAATGCCACCAGCGCTGCCACCCGTACCATCACAAAGGAACTGACCCGCGACATTCTCGGAAACTTGATTAAATAGTGAAAAAGAAAGAGTGAAGAGTTAGGAATACTTTTCACATATTGTGTAAATATACCGCTGTCGATTGATAGTGGTATATTTATATTTATTGGTGTCGATCAAGGTTTTCATACCATCGCTGATGCCTTTACCAGTCAGTTTGATGGTGGCCTCTTTCATCGTCCATAGACGGGTGAAGGCTACTGCCGGGTTCTCTGCCGAAATGATCTGAGCGATCTCCTCGTCGTTCATCGTATAGCTCACCAACGATTCCCTATACTCGCGAATACTCTCCACATCGACACCCACAGGTTGGTCGCTGACGACACAGACAACCGCCTCCTTGCAATGACTCAGGTTAAAGAAGATCTCAGGATGTCCGACGATGGAGGGTTTGCCGTGCTCATTGTATTCGAAGACAGGATTGTCTGTGATGCCGTATTCCTCACGCAAGCCTTGCTTCAGCAACTGGTAGGCCAGCACACAGAGTCGCTGTCCCAGTTCATGCTTAAACTTCAACGCCTGTTCTCTCCGCTGCGCAGATATCTCCCCCAGCGCCGCTTCCAGATCAAAGTCCCAAATATGATTGCTGATAAAAACTCTCATTTACAAATCATTTATCAGTCCCTTCTGTTTGATCAGTGTCTAACAATAAATCAGGGTCTGGTTTGGGTATTTTACGATTCGCATTCTCCTTCGCACCAAGTAATATCAGTTCCTGACCTTTCTGCACCACACTCTGCCGACCTGTCACCAATTTATTGTTGGTACTGTCGTAAGCCCTTTGGACAGCCTGCAGTTTCTCGCCCAGATCATTATACCGTTGTATGAAGTCGCCTAAACGGTCCAGTAACTGTTCTGCCAACCCAAACACCTTCTCCTGATTCTCCGCCTGTTGGTTCTGCACCCAGGCGATATGGATCATGTGCAGGATACCCAAGAGGTTCTGCTCTCCTGTCACAAACACCTTCTTCTCAAAAGCCTCGCGCCAGAGCGTCGGATCATTGGCGAGCGCCAACTGCAACGATGACTCGAAAGGCACAAACATAATCACGAAATCCACTGCGTCGCGCCCGTTCTTGATATATTTCGAATAGTCCTTGCGAGCCAGTTCGTTCACGTGCTGACGCACACTCTTGATATGATCCTGCAGATAACGTTCTTTCTCCTCGGGTGTTTCGGCATTCACATATTTCTCGTAGGCTACTAATGACACCTTTGAATCGACGATGGCGTCCTGCCCTTGCGGATAGTGCAGGATTACGTCGGGCTGCATCTCACGTCCCGTCTCGTCATGTTTCAACGGACGCCCCATCTCATCACGGAGTCTCGCCTGTACCTCATAGTGGATACCCTCGGTAAGACCTTGTGAAGCGAGAAGGTCGCCAAGGATAATCTCACCCATGTTACCACTCACCTTGTTGTCGCGTCGCAGCACGTTCGTCAGATTGTCGGTCTTCTCACCCAACTGCTGGGTCTGCATCATCATCATCTTGATTTGTTCTGCGAAACTGGCGGAATGGGCTGCCGACTTCTCCTGATTCTCCTGTATGGCCTTCTGCACGTTCTTGATGGCATCTGTCAGAGGGAGAGCAATATGCATCATCGTGTCATTGTTCGACTCTTTCAGTTTCGAGGCACTCTTCTCAAGCATCTCCTGCGCCATCTTCATAAACTGGGCATCACGCTTCAGTTCCTCATCCTTGTTGACGATACGTAGTTCTTCCATCTGCTGGCGCACCAATCTCAGTTCATGCTGTTGGGCTTCAGCACGTCCATTCAACTCCTTGTTCTCTGCCTCCAAGTGCTGCACACGGCTGTTGGCGGCATTAAGAAGTTCCGAACGCATCGAGAGTTCGATATCCTTCTTGCCACCCTCTATGCGAAGCGTATCCATCTTACGGTCCATCAGCAGGTATAGAACTACCGCTCCTACCACTACACCTATTATTATATATAAAGCAATAAACATAGATCGTTCATTTTAGGTGCAAAAATACAAAAAATTGTTCATATCATTACAAGAATCCGTTTTTTTTGATTATTTTTGTAGCACAAAACCAAAAACTCAAAATAAATGGGAAATAAGAGACGACAAAAGGAAAGAACAATAATATGGATATTTGCCATCCTGTTACACATGAGTTTCAGCCTCGAAACCAAAGCCATCAGCGTTGATATCATCTATGAATGCGACACGACATGGCACTTAGGCTACAAAGGTGTCAACCTCTATTCCAGAGACATGCATCGCATTGACATTGCCTATCCATCTGTTGATGCCAAGGGGAATCCCGTAACACTGAGCGGCTCCATTGTCATCCCGGGAAACATCTACTACGGAAAAGATCCCGTTGACGGTGTCGTACTATATAATCGCTACACAAATCTGATACCGGAATTTGCTCCGACACGAGGGCATGCCGAAGGAGAGTACGTGTTTATGGCTACGCCACTGAAACCGAACTGGATTCTGGTGGAAAGCGACTATTACGGTTTCGGCATCAGCAGTGAGCATCTGGCTGATCAATACTATATCTATGGTGACGCCAATGGCTATGCAAGCATCGACTGTCTTTTGGCTGCACGTGAAGTACTCGAAGCAAGGGACATCTCTCAGGGAAAATTCCTTCTCAATGTAGGCTACTCGTCAGGTGGCTATGATGCTATTGCCACACAACGGGTTCGTGATATGCACTACCGCAATACCGTCTCCTTCGACAAGACCATTACCGGTGGAGCACCATTCGATATATGCGAAGCATACAATGCTTATATTGAACATAAAGATGACTCCCTCTGGAAGCCTGCCTATATATTGACAGCATTAAAATCCATGATTCGTTTTGACAACACCGGAATCACGCCTCGTCAGATTTTCAAGGAACCGCTGGCATCCAGATTCGATGATTGGTTCAATAGCGGGAAATACACAAGAGACGACATCAAGGATTCACTCAAGAAAAGCGGCAACAAACTTAGCCAGTTCATCCAGCCGTCTTTCCTTGACAAGAACACTGATGAGTATAAGACCATCATAGAAGCCCTTGAAAACCGTCGTCTTTCCAAAGACTGGCGACCAGATCTCTCCCAGCGATTCTACTATTATCACCTGACACGAGACAAGGTCATTCCTTTAAGTTCCGGTAGAGCCCTTCTCACATTCCTGACACGCATGGGCTATAAGAAGAGTGTTGTTCCTGAACTAACGAACCTCCAGACCTGTATGTATCTTATGAAAGATACTCATTGGGTGGGAGGCATCTATTTCTTCCTACATGTTGCTGCCACACTCACAGCCTATCCACTTCTATACTACGACGGTGAACTGAATACACATTATTATGACCTGATCAAGGTGGGCACCCCTATGGGAATCATCAAACTCTTAGAGGAGAAAGGCTACGACTTTTCGAGCATCATCAATAATTTTGAATCCGGTTCCAGTCGCATAGATCTATTCAGCCTTTTGGAAACGCTAAACGAATATAATAAAACAGCCGAGGACTGGGGAACCGACATCAACGAATTAGTACAGATAGCAGAAGACAGCGGCCTTGAATTGTCGGAAATCGTGAAGATTATCAACTACCTTAAGAAGAAAGAAGCCTCAGAAAGTAGTGCTCGTCAGACTTCTCGTAACCACGACAAACAGTTGTCTCAGGAAGAATATCCTGATGTCCTCGTCTGTGACTATTTCTACAATTACCTCTGCAATTGGATAAAAGACAACAATATAGACATTGAATCAATCGAATAAGTCTCCATTTATTATGAACACCTATTGTATAAGACGTCATATCATAGTATTCTTCCTGTCATTCTCAGCACTTGGAGTAATGGCTCAGGAAAGCAGTACATTCAGTATCATGACACTAAATGTCGATGGACTGCCGGCAAAATTCCTCTCCTTTGACATCAACCCAGAAGGCCCCTTGTCGGAAGGCAGTGAACGTATCAGCATTTATCTGGCGGAGAAGGATTGTGACATTCTCTCTCTTCAGGAATGTTTCAACTACCGCTGGGAAATCTGGTCACGCCTCTTCGGAGCCTACGAACACGATGAATGGACTGGAGGCATCGGGACGGAGTATAAAGACATCGACTGGCTACACTTGCAGAACGAGCGATTCCCTTGCGATGGTCTCAACTGTATCTGGAAAAAAGAAATCCAGTCAACGGCATACGAACGCGAGCCACACAAGCGGAATTTCGGAAAGTTCAGCCATGAGTTCGACGAATTCATCACAAAAGGCTTTCGGCGCCATGAACTAACCCTGAAAAACGGTACACAGATTGTGGTATATAACACACATCTCGATGCCAGTTCTGAACGTGACGAACAAATTGGCAATGATCTCCATGACCGTGAGGCACGACTCTCACAATGGAGACAGTTGTGCGAACACCTGTTGAATCGTCTCGACAGCCGACCTGTTATCGTCACCGGTGATTTCAACAGCTACTACTATCGCGACAGTGTCAAGACAGCCTTCATTGACGCCATCGAGAACACAGGGAAAGCTACTGTAGGCGATGTCTGGATTCAGAAATGCAATAAAGGTCTATATCCGATGATTGGAGACATTGCTTTAAATGAACCACTTGACAAGATTCTGTATGTCAACCCAATAGGCGGCGTATCTGTCGAACCACTCACCATCACCATCGACACCGTTGGCTATCGCCAGGAGGACGGGAAACCTTTGGGTGACCATTATCCTATCATCGCTACTTTCAGGATCAACAAC
>Ga0310690_10008741_pt1 | contig 12798 bp, 7 predicted proteins | sample AusTroGonzalo_MG_2_FD_207661 | JGI IMG/M metagenome (GOLD analysis project Ga0310690, IMG submission 207661) | Bovine rumen microbial communities from tropical cattle in Woodstock, Queensland, Australia - Gonzalo_04 (v2) (version 2) | ecosystem: Host-associated > Mammals > Digestive system >...
TGATGTCGCCCCACGTCTTGTTGATAGCGCGGCCTGTGTGCTGATGTGTCCAGTCGTTGCCGGCTCCGGCCTGGCTGCGGGCCTTGATGTTGTCCTCTACAAGCCACACGGTGATGCGGGGCGGATTTACGGTGATGTTTTCCTTCGAACGGCTGCCCTGAACGAGCACGTTGACCATGTTTTCTTCTGTGTCGAGCTTGGCCTGGATGTTCACCGACACGAAGGCGGGCTGGCGCAGACAGTAGTCGATGGCTGACTTCAGGTCGCTCTGGGAGTTGGGAATGAACACGGGTGTCGCTGCCGAGGGGTCGGTGGTCCAGCGGTCGAGCATCATGGCAGGTGCGTAGGTGCTTCCGCCGTTGTTGAAGTACCACAGCAGGTCGTTGTCGCTTGGAATGGTGAGCCAGTCGGTGAAGTAGGCCGAGTGATGGCACACGGCCACGACGTTCTCCCTATAGTACTCGTCGTCAAGGATATTGTGCAGGAAGGTGGCAACACGAGGACAGTTGGAGCACATCTCGGTGGTGAACTCCTCGAGCAGCACGCGGCGTGCGAAGTCTTCAGTAACGATGTCGAACGTGCGGCTCTGAGTGTTGTCGTCGGGGTTCTCGTCATCTCCTTCGTTCAGACGTGTGATGGTAACGGTAGCGGTGCCCTGTCCGGCTTCGTGGATGTCGGGTTCAACCGTAAAGCTGAACTCGCTCTCCTCAAGGTGTGCAAGCGTGAGATCGACATGCGACTGGCAGACCTTGTCGGTGCAGTCGAAACGTGTTTCCACGTCGAAGCCCGTAATAGTCTGCAAGGCCACGTTCTTCACCTTGCCTGTGACGGTCATCGTGCCACGCATGATAACGTATGTCTCTGGAGCCGACAGCGAGAGCAGGCGCAGATTGTGCAGGGGCAGCTGGTCGCCGCTGATCATGGCCTCCAGGCAGAGTGTGCCCTCGGCTGACCGGTCTGCCCACTCGGCATCGGTGCCCAGCTGCACCCACAAGGCATTGGCCTGGGGGGTGTCGAGCACGGACATTCCGTAGTTGGATGAGGTCTGATAGGTGGAGTAGCCGATGTAGAGGCCGGTGGCGCTCCCGTCGGCAGGGATGGTATAGGGCGTGTCGAGTCGGACGACGTTCCAGCCCTTCACGATGTCGGCCTTCTGAATGCCTGCCTCTGCCAGATTCTCACCGTCGAGCGACGCGCGAACCCAGACCTTCATCTCGCTGATGCCCAGCTTCTGTGTCAGACCCACCCGGATGGAGTCGATGCTGCTGCCGGCGTATGTCTTGACATCGCCGGCGGGCAGGTAGATGGCTCCGCTGACCCATGTGTTCTTCTCTTTCGTGCCGAAGGCCTGGTTGGATGATGTCTGCAACTCTCCGTCGCAGTATCCCACGTGGAGTGCGTTATTCTGAGCATTGCCCGCCGTGTAGACGGCGAGCAATGCAAAGAGGAAAGACAGTAGCTTTTTCATACGGACAGGCTCGTTATTTCACTATATGCTTTACAGCCTTCACCGAGCCGTCATTCATGATCTGGCGAACGATGTTGATACCGTTGACAGGACGGTTAACCCGCTGACCGGCAACATTGAAGTACTCGCGTCCGACAACCTCGCTCTTGTTCAACTGACGGGCGTTGATGTGGGTTGTGACATTCCACTTGTCCATGGTGTAGACGAAGGCATCGTCAATCAACAGCAGATACTGGGCAGTGCAGTCGTGGTGACGGATGGCAAGCTTGACGGTCTTGCCGGCGTAATCCTTCAGGTCAAAGGTGCGCTCGTTGTACTGGAAAGTTGGAATGACCTCGTCGAGCGTCTCGGAGAACACGGGCGTCATGCCTTCAAGCTTTGTTACATCGCTGAAGTCCTCCTCGACGTAGACACTGTAGTGCTCTGCACACATGGTGTTGTGCAGTGAGGCAACCCACCACGTCAGCATGGCACCATCTTCAGGAACGGTGAACTTGGGTGAGACAATCCAGTTGTCGGGTGTGAGTGCACCGTAGTTGGTGTTGGAGGCAGAACCGACGCACTGCACACCACTGTGACAGTAGGAGGGATTCTCATAATACCAGAGGCTGGTGCCCAGTTCCCACTGACGACCGTCGCCGTCGCTGTCAATGCGATCCCATCCCTGGCAGTCGTCCTCGAAGTCGCCGATGAGCAGAATACCCTTCGAACCCTTCGCCATACCTGAGACATCAAGCGTGAAGTCGCCGCCGGTAGTCATGATGGTCACCTTGTCGGAGAACCATGTGTCCTCCAGAATCTCGTCAACCGACGTGACGTTGCCGTATTCATCGAGATGAACACCAGGATAGAATACCAGGGTGACGTTCAGCGTGTTGTTGAACTGTGCTTCATACGTGGGGAGGATGGACACGAAAGGTGAATTCTCACCATCGGCCTTGAATCCTGTCACTTTCAGCGGCTTGCTGCCGGTGTTCATCAGCGTCACATTGGTCTTGGTGAAGCGGTTATAGCCGGCATAGCTGGGCTCGAACTCAACAGGACCCTCGGTCATAATCTGTGCGCCGTTGTCCTGGAAGTCCTCAACGTGCAGGCTGATGTTGCTAATCTCCATGCGGTTCTTGCCGTAGGTGAGGCCATCGCCATTGTGGTAGTAGCGGAAAGTGATGGTGTGGCTGCCTGGCACGTATGTAAGGAACTGCTCCCAGCCTGATTCTTCGCTGAACTGGCGTGAGCTGGCATCGCCACCATTCTCAAGATCGGTGCAGAAGACCTGCCTCTGTGCCATGTTGCCGTAGCCTTCGAAGGGTTGCTGGGTGATAAAGAACATACCGAAGTCGCCATTGAGGTGGCTGTAGGTGGTGTTGTCCTCAAGGTCGCCCCACACCTTGCCTTCCCAAGTGATGTAGCCGATTTTGCCCTCGGGAATATTGAAGTTGAGGGTGAGGTCAGTACCTGTGTCCATCGACGACTGCGAGGAAGCGACGAGATCCTCATCGTTACAGTCAATGTTGTAGGCAATGCCGTTCTCAACGATGAAGGGACTTGTGGGGTTGGTAGTGAAGGACATGTACTCAGCACCCTCGGCGACAATCTGCGAGAAGTCGGGCTGGCTGATGACATTAGCTGTGGCAGTGATTGTGAACGTGCCGGCTGAGGTCTCAACGGTGAACGTGGCATTCTTATTGCCAGCGACCTTCGACGAGAAGAAGACGGGGATGACAAGGTTTTCAAGCGTCATAGCGTCTGCAACGTCGGTGCCTGCGGCAAACTCATTATTATCGCATGTAATGCTCTTCAGCGTGAGCTTGTTGACACCGCGGTTCTGGATGACGATAGTCTGCTCGCCGTCAACGCCGCTGCCCTCCTCAAGAATGTAATAACCGAATTTCACGATGGGCGTTTTCAGCTCGGCCGCGTCGTCGGCAGGCTGCACGAGATCCAGGTTCAGGTCGCGGATATAGAGACCGTCTTCCTCATAGCCCGAGGCATACATGGGCTCATGGGTGAAACGAATGGAGTGTTCACCGGGTCCGAACTCCTTCACGGCACTGGCATCAGCATTATCATCTCGTAAGATGATGTCAGCATCATCGCTGTTGTCGATGAACCAGCCGCCGAGGATGTAGTACGAATAGCGGAAGGCGGGGTTGTTCTTATATTTGCCTATCCACGACAAGGTGCCAATCTGACCCTCGGGAACAATGAAGTTCACGTTCCAGTCGCTGGTTAGCTTGCGACCCCTGGCACCCGACATAGCCCATTGCACGCCTTCCTGGTCAGTAACCACCTCCCAGGGACCCTCAATGTTGGTCTTGAAGGTGAAGTCCCCGTTCTTGACGATAGGCGAATAGTCGGGGGCGCGAACCACCTTGCCGTGGAGCACCACGTCGAAAGCGTCTTCGGCGTTGCCACCCTCGTATGAAATGGTAGCGATGCCTTCCACGTCGTCGTTCACAGCTATACCCTTCAGGATAAACACGATGTCCTTGATTTCACCAGACTCAATCTCGCCTGTTGGGGTACCGCTGATGATGTAGCCCTCGGGGTCACACTCGATGTCGGTCACAAAGCTGGCAGTAGCTCCACCCAGGTTGATGACTTGCAGCGTGCCGCTGGCCTCTTCGCCAAGGAAGCATTCACCTATCTCCACACTAGGGCCGGTGGCCAGCAGGGATGCATCGTTGCCAGGCAGGTTGATGATAAACTGGCGATAGACGGCATTGTTGCCGTAGGTTGCCGTGCCATAATAGGTGGGCAGGGCGATGGGATAGCGTGATGTCATGCGGGTGATGTTACCGTTGGCATCGGTCAACACGTCGAAGACAACATTACTTTCGGGCTTCATCTGGGCATCTTCGTTCACCTCGCCGCTGATGACCGTGATGAACGAACTCTGGCCGGTAGCCGCCACAGTGCCGTTGGCACCCGCTGGAGCAGCAATGCTCACGGTCTTTGCCTCAGCATCATAGACACCGGTGATTACCTGGTCGACGAAGGGGTTCCATTCTGGCGACAGAGCCTCGATATGGAACAAGTGTTCGAAGGTGACATTGGTTCCATCAACAGCCACATTGATGTCCCAAACGCTGAAGTCACCACCCTCAAAGATAAAGGTATAGTCCTTCGTGAAACTCTGGGCAGCCACTAAATACTTCACGGACTCGGCAGCTTCGCGCTTGGGTGCCTTGGCGAAGCCAGCCCTGTGCACGGGCATGGGCTTGGAGGCCTGCTCGTGGGCAAAGACGTCCAAAGCTGTCTGCGGGTTCACCGGACTCATGTTTGTCGGGTCGGTCTCAACAAGAGTCCATTTCTGAGTTTCCTTAAGTCCTTTCGCCAACTGTGCCTGCACAGACATCAGCGAAAAAAGAGCCATTGTGATAAGTAAAAACAGTTTTCTCATAATTGTAATAGTTTATAATTAATAATAGTCATTTTTTATGCTTTTTGAATTCTTTTCTTATAAATAAATACTTTTTCTAACGAAAAAATAGTAATTTTGCAGACAAAATTACGAAAAAACATGAAAATGAAAGTCAATATATGCAAAAAAAATGTGCCCACTCCCGAATGGGCGCAAATTAGGTTGTTTTTTTCCTGCTTTTTCTCCCTAATAGGCGTTTTTGCCCATTTCACCGACATGCAAGCGGCACAGGACAATGAAGTGGTGGCACGCTTATACAATCAGTATATGAGCACGCCGACCAAACAACTCTACCAGATGGGACTTGCTTTCCTGAAAGAGGAAAAGATGGATGAAGCTATGGTATGCTTCACCATCGTGGGTAACCGCAACCCCGACGGCATGGACAGCGAGGAACGGCATTATTGTGCCTATGCCCTGAACAATGCCGGCGGCATTGCGCAGCTTCGCAACAGCTACAGCACTGCATTCTCCTACTATAAGAAAGCCATGCAGGTAGCCGACGAACCCATATATCAGAGCTACAACAACATTGCGGGTATTTACCTCTTCTATAATGACTATACTAATGCCAAGCACTTCCTGCAGCAGGCCTTCGACATCAGCCTGAAACAGCAGGACTGGCTCGCGCTGGTAAATGCATTTGACAACATTATGTTCCTCAACTGGCGCACCGACAGCGTTGAGCAGTCGGCAGAGCTCATCAGACGCTACCAGACAGCCGTTGGCATACCCCATGACAGCCTCTACACCCGCTCATGTAGCATCGCCGACGGAATGACTGCTCTGACGCAACACCGCTATGCAGAGGCTGCCGACATATTCCGACAATCATACGACAGCCTCTCCACTGTGGGCATGAAAAGGGGAAACAACTCGCTGCTCTACACCGCAGGCACTTACATGGCCATGCACGACTACCGTCAAGCCTTGCACTATCTGCAACTGACTGAGAAGGACACTCGCAGCAACAGGGCCATGTATATGCTTATGCTGGTTCAGCAGATGATGATAGACTGCTACACAAAGATGGGCGACACGGCAGCTGCCCGCGAAATGAAATACCAGTACATGGAGCTGAAGGATTCTATCAATACAGCCGATGAAATGGGGAAAATCAAGAACATTGAGTTTTTCCACGAGATAGACCGCTATGAGAAGCAGGTGGTGAAATTGAGTGAGGAAAAGAATGCACGCAGCCTGATGGCTGTAATCAGTTTGGCGGCTCTCATGGCGGTACTGGCAGTGCTCTTCTATGTGGTTAGACAGCACCGACAGCTCAAGCAGAGCAACAGAGACATCTACCGCATGAACGAAGAGCTGTTGCAGCAGGCCGAGCAAGCCCGTCGCCAACGACAGATTGACAACGAGCGGCAGAGCACTAAGGAAGGCACGGCTGCACAGGGCGGACAGGAATTCAAGGAGCGCTTGTCGGCACTGGCCGACCAGCAGGCATTTATGGAGCGCATCTACCGTCAGCTCGACGATGTGGATTTCATCTCGCAGCAGGACCTCACCGTTGAGCGGCTGGCAGATGCTGTGGGAAGTCATGAGAAAACGGTGTCGCAGGTTATCAACGAGACTACAGGAAAAAACTTCAACACCCTGCTGAACGAATATCGCATCCGTGAGATATGCAAGCGACTGACCGATGTTGAGCACTATGGTCTGATGACCAACGAGACTATCGCTGAGGGCTTGGGCTACAAGAGCCGCAGTCACTTCATCAGAACCTTCAAGAAGGTGACTGGGCTGACCCCATCGCAGTATCAGCGAATAGCGCACGAAGAGCAGTAGTGCACCCGTCATCGCCGACGGTGAAGATATGTGCACCGGCTCATGATTTTTTTCGACCATAAATTTGGTGGTCAGGCGAAAAAGCCTTATCTTTGCAGCTTGTAAAGAATATGAAAACCAAAAACTATGAAGAAGCTGTTATTTATTGCCTTTGTTGTACTGCTCGTAGTGGCGTGCAGCGAGAAAACACAGAAAATCGTGCCCGTTGAGCGCACTGTGGAAACCCAGAACCTGCTTCATTCGCTGAAGCAGTTGGAGTCCAAGGGCCAATATATGTTTGGCCACGAGGATGACCCTTGCTATGGCGTTGGCTGGGTGGGCGATTCTGCCCGCAGCGATGTGAAGAGCGTCTGTGGCGACATGCCCGCCGTGCTGGGCTTCTCGCTCGGACATATCGAACTGGGACACGAGTTGAACCTTGATGGTGTTCCCTTCAGCGTGATGCGTGAGGAAATCATCCGCCATTTCGAGCGAGGTGGCGTGACTTCGCTGACTTGGCATCTGGACAACCCTCTGACGGGCAATTCTTGCTGGGCGGAAACCGAAGAGGACGGTATGGCCGTGGAGGCTGTCCTTGAAGGCGGCGAACAGCATGGGAAATTCTTAAAATGGCTGGATCGTGTAGCCGACTTCATCAACTCTTTGAAGACTGCCGACGGTGTGCGCGTGCCCGTGCTCTTCAGACCTTGGCATGAGCAAAACGCCTCGTGGTTCTGGTTTGGGCAGGATTTCTGCACGCCCGAACAATACAAGGAGCTATGGCGCATGACTGTTGAACGGCTTAACCTGCGCGGCGTGTCGAATGCACTCTACGCCTATTCCCCGACTGCAGAGGTGGAACTTGACGAAGCGAGATACCTGGAACGCTATCCTGGCGATGACCAGATTGACGTGATGGGCATGAACTGCTATTGCTTTGCACTACCAGGAGATTCTGCACAGATTGATGCCTATTCTGAGAAATTGGACCAGATGCTGGCCATGCTGTGTGATATTGCCAAGAAGCATGACAAGGCAGCCGTTCTTACTGAAGCGGGCTATGAGGGCATTCCTGCCGACAATTGGTGGACCCACACGCTGGCTCCGGCCCTGCGCAAGAACCACGTGGGTTATGTGCTTGTGTGGCGCAATGCTCACGACAAGCCCGGTCATTTCTATGCTCCTTATCCCGGGCATCCCTCTGCCAATGATTTCGTGGAATTCTACAAGCTTCCTGAAACCCTCTTCTGCAGCGACATCGATAAGCTCTACTAGGTGGCTGCTCATTGATGTCTCTATTGTGAGGACGGCCCAGGGGTCTTGATAGGCTCCGTGTGAATGCTGATATGGGTGGCAGCGCCGTAGCGTTCTTTCAGACGATGCTCAATGTGGGTGGTGCGATCATGGGCCTCGCGCAGTGTCAGGTCGCCGTCCATGCGTATATGTACCTCGATGGCAATGCGGTTGCCTATGCGGCGTGTGCGCAGGTTGTGCGGCTCGGCTACTCCGGGGCAGGAACGGATGATGTCGGCAATTTCGTGCTCCGTTTCTTCCGGCAGTGAACAGTCGGTCAGCTCGCCGATGCTGGGGCGCAATAGTTCTACAGCCACCTTGACGAGCATGGCACCCACGACGATGGAGGCCAGCGGGTCGAGCACCGTCCATCGGTGGCCCAGCAGGATGGCTCCACCGATGCCGATAGCAGCCCCAATAGAAGAGAGGGCATCGCTGCGATGATGCCAGGCATTGGCAATGAGGGCATGCGATGACAAGGCCTTGCCGCGCAGGACAGTATAGCGGTACAACAGTTCTTTACAAGCTATCGACAGCAGGGCAGCCCACAGTGCCAGCATTCCCGGAGACTCAAGCTCCTCGCCGTCAGCCCATGCTGCAATCTTCAATGCGCCAGAGACGATGATGCCAAGGGCGGCGGCCATTAGTGCCAGGCCGATGATGAACGAAGCTATGGTCTCGAATTTCCCGTGGCCATAGTCGTGTGACTGGTCTTGTGGCTTGGCACTGATGCGGACAAATACCAGTACAATGATATCGGTGATAAAGTCGGAAAACGAATGGACGGCATCGGCAATCATGGCCGAGCTGTGGCCTACAATTCCGGCAATGAACTTGAATGTGAGCAGGGCAATGTTGCCCGCTGTGCCCACGAGTGTCACTCTGTAAATATGCTGTTCTCTGGTCATTATTTTGCTTCTTCATTAGTTTGCGACTGCAAAAATACAAATAAATTCCCAGATGTCGTTCTCTTTTGCATATATTTTTATGGAGGTAAAAAAACTGGCCGATTTCTTTTGAAGTTTAGGAAAATATTACTAAATTTGCAGCATCCAATAACATACTATCTATAAAACAATCAAACTTATGGAAAAGACTCCAACTCCTCATATCGGAGCCGAATATGGCCAGATAGCAGAGACGGTGATTATGGCGGGCGACCCGCTGCGTGTGAAGTTCATGGCAGAGACATTTCTGGATGATGCGGAGTTGTTTAACAACGTGCGTGGAATGCTGGGCTACACAGGAACATACAAGGGAAAGCGCCTGAGCGTAATGGGGCATGGAATGGGTGGCCCGTCAATAGGCATCTACTCGTATGAACTGTTCAACTTCTACGGCGTAAAGAACATCATCCGTGTGGGTTCCGCAGGTGCCTTGCAGACTGACTTGCATCTGGGCGACCTCGTGATAGCCCAAGGGGCATGCACAGACTCAAACTATGCCGCTCAGTTTGAACTGAACGGCACGTTTGCACCTATTGCAGACTTTGGGCTGCTTCGTCGTGCCGTAGAGGCTTGCGACCGCCTGGGCTATCGCTATCAGGTGGGAAACGTTATCACCTCCGACTTCTTCTATCATGAGAATCCTCATGACGAGAAGTGGATCAACATGGGCGTGCTGGCCAAGGAAATGGAAGTGGCGGCACTCTATATGAATGCCGCCCGTTCAGGTAATAAGGCTTTGGCCCTTTGTACCATTTCCGACCATATCATCACAGGCGAACAGACAACAGCCGAGGAGCGGCAATTGACTTTCACGAAGATGATGGATGTGGCCTTCTCGCTGATTTGACTACTTGTATTCTCCGTCGCCATAGACGAAGCCGAAGGCACCGCTCTGATAGTCGAAGATCTCCTCTGGCAGGAAGAACCGGCGCAATTCGATGGCAGCATTTTCCACAGAGTCCGAAGCATGTACGATATTCTGCTGGTTGCTCATAGAGAGGTCGCCGCGAATGGTGCCGGGAGCTGCCTGTCGACCGTTGGTCACGCCGGTCATCGTGCGTACTACCTGTACGGCCTCAACGCCACTTACGGCAAGGGCCACAACGGGCGAGGCCTGCATTGAGGCGGCCAGTGAGGGGAAGAAAGGCTTGTCGGCCAGATGAGCATAGTGCTCGCGCAGAATCTCGTCGCTCAGTTGCATCATCTTCATGCCTGAGATGCGTAGGCCACGGCGCTCAAAGCGACCGATTACTTCGCCCATCAGCTGACGCTGAACGCAGCTGGGCTTCAATAATACGAGTGTTGTTTCCATAAGGACAGTTTTTATTTAGGTTAGAAAAATATGGCTACTTACCGGCGTCCTGCGGGTCTTTGGGAACCTCGAAGCAGAAGCGGTTGCCGGCGGCGTATTCGTTGTCGAGCCAGATGTGTCCTTGCAGTAGGCGGGAAATGGAATGGCAGATGTTGAGGCTCATGCTGATGGAGTTCACCCTGGCAGACTGGTCATCGTGCATATCGTGCTTTTTTGCAGAAGTATCAAGATGAGGGCTGGTGTCGGAGACGCTGAACAGGATGTTCTTTCCCGAATCGGAGCATTTAAGGGTGACAGTGCCTTTGCGGGTAAAGCGCACGGCATTGTCGAGAAGAAGGCGCAGCAGCTTCTCCATAGCTTCGCGATTGGTCTTCAGCACGAAATCGTCGCCCAGGTCCGACATGAACACGATGGTGACACCCCTGCGGCAGCTCTTCTGCATGGCAGTTGTCAAGCGGTGGCACAGGTTGTTGGGGTGCAAGGGCGATGTGAGTGGTAGTGCCACTTGGCTGTCGTACATCGACAGCATGGTAATCTCCTCAAGCCGCCTTTCGGAGTCGTTCTTGTCGCTGTTCAGCTTTTTGATGTCATTGAGAAGCTGATTGATGGTCTTGTGCCTGTGGAAAATGATAAGTATGAGGACTAGGATGACACATGCGCCTAGGGCGAGGTACAATCGGCTGCGCAGTCGGTGGTTCTGCTGTTCCAGCAGCGTCTGTTCCAGTTTCATACGTTCATTGTTCATCTGCACGTAACAGCTGGCCACCACATTGCCGTGCGATACCAGCGTGATGGAGTCGCAGATGCGCTTATACAGCTGCATGCTTTTGTAGGCCTGCTCGTTGTCGCCCATGCGGTGGTAGATGACGGCCCTGCGCTCGGCTCGCTCCTCGTCGTTCAAGTCGTCGGTGAGACGGAGGGCCTCCTCGAAGTTGCCGTTGATGATATGGTAGTTCACCTCGAGCAGCGGGCGCAGCGTGCCTATGCCGTCAGTCTTCTTCAGTTCCATCATTTCTGCATAGATGCGGTTGAACTCTTCCACGTCGTTCTTGTTCATGGCCATCTGACTGAGGCGGTACAAGGCCCTGCCCTTGTGGATGGGAGCCACGTTTGGCTCGGCCAAAATCTGGCGGGCAAATCTCACGCCGGCCGGGCCGTCCTTGCGGTGGTTGGCTATCTTCATCAGCTCCTGCAAGTCCTCGCCCGCACTCTCGTTGGGGAAGTGCTTATGGCGAAAGTCCACGGCATCGAGAAAGGCTCGTTCGGCGGCACTGTAGTCCTGCTCCTGCAGCAGGACGACGGCCTTTGCGTGCATGGCGGCATATTCGCCGAAGACACTTCCGTTCTTCTTGGCATCGTCCATGATGTAGCTGACAATGCCCATGGCCTTCGGGTAGTCCTTGTGCGTGGCCTCGTAGATGGCTTGGTTGCCCCATGCCGTGTAGAACATCCGTTCGTCGCCGGCTTTCTTGCTGGCGTCTTTCAGCTGGTTGGTAACCTTGTTAAATGTGTCCCTGTCATCATAGCTGATATACTTCAGCATTTCCGCTTCCAGGCGAATCAGCTCCTCACTGCTTTCAGTGCGTCCGCCAATACAGCAAAGCAGGCAGGTCAGCAGTGCTAATAGTTTCAAGTGCATTCTTCTATGTATCATTAGGTAGGAAAAAACTGCTTGCAAATATACGATTTTATTTTTGCCTGCGCCCTGCTTTCCTTGTTAATTTTTCAAAAAAGCGTTCTCAATAATGTAATCTGACTACACAAATATTTGCAAGTTTCATTATTTTTTGTTAATTTTGTAGCCTCAATACGCGTGTGCGTACTTAGAATTAAGTATTCTTGTCTGACCCGTGAGGGTCGTGAACTTGCTGACTGTAAATCTATACATACTAATAATTCATTTAAAATCAACAATTTATGTGGTTAATCAATTCATCAATTGGTAGAAAAGTGGTGATGTCGGTAACGGGCATCGCGCTGATCTTGTTTTTGACGTTCCACTGTTGCATGAACATTGCGGCACTATTCTCAGGCGAGGCTTACAACACCATTTGTGAGCTGCTGGGTGCTAACTGGTATGCGGTGGTGGCTACGTTGGGTCTGGCCTTCCTGGCCGTAGTGCACATTGTGTATGCTTTCATCCTCACGGCTCAGAACCGTCGGGCTCGTGGTGACAACCGCTACGAGGTTGCTACGACGGTCAACGCCGGCAAGGTGGAGTGGGCTTCTAAGAACATGTTTGTGCTCGGCCTCATCGTCGTGCTGGGCCTGCTGTTGCACTTGTACAACTTTTGGTACAACATGATGTGCGCTGAGCTGTTTGGCATTGAAGGGCTGGCTTGTGCTCCTGGCGACGGCTTCGGCTGGATTGTCGAGACCTTCTCGTGTCCTGTCTATGTGGTGCTTTATCTTGTGTGGCTTGCTGCTCTATGGTTCCACCTGACCCATGGCTTCTGGTCGGCTCTGCAGACCCTTGGTTGGAGCGGTAAGGTTTGGTTCTGCCGCTGGAAGATCATCGGCATCATCTATGTCAGCCTGCTCATCCTCGGCTTTGTCGCTGTTGTGCTGGCATTTGCCT
>Ga0310690_10008742_pt1 | contig 12797 bp, 9 predicted proteins | sample AusTroGonzalo_MG_2_FD_207661 | JGI IMG/M metagenome (GOLD analysis project Ga0310690, IMG submission 207661) | Bovine rumen microbial communities from tropical cattle in Woodstock, Queensland, Australia - Gonzalo_04 (v2) (version 2) | ecosystem: Host-associated > Mammals > Digestive system >...
TCTTACCGTACAACGTAGCCGCCTCGTTCTCAGTTTCGAAACAGGCCACCACCGATTTGGTGACACCTTCATAGTAAATGTTCGTCCCAAGTGCCTCGTATTCGTAATAGATGGAACGGTTCCCCGTCTCCTCCATGTCGCTAAGTTCTTCGTAAAACTCAGGCATTCCCAACATTTTGACTGTCTCGTCAAGCGTCATTCCGAAAGGTATTTCACCGTAGCCTTTCAACGGTTGGATTGTAAAGTCTTTCATCATTGTTGTGTTGATTCAGCCGCTAAAATAGGCAAATTATCGGAACGAAAAGAAAAAAACAGGAATTTTTCGCTTATTCAAAACGAATTGACTTAGTGGGACTGATGCGGTTGATGACAGAAGTCGGGATAAGCAGCATCAGTACCCATAGCAGGAAGGTGCCCAAATTGATGAACAGTACGGTTGTAAAATGCATCTCAATAGGAACCGCAGAGAGATAATAAGTGGCGGCATCCAGTTTGATGAAACCCGTGTATTGCTGCACGAAGCAGAAGCCCAAACCGATAATGTTGCCAATCAACATACCGATAAGCAGGATACGAAGCGAACGGCGCAGAAACACGGCCCGGACAAATTTGTTGCTTGCACCCATCGCCTTCAGCAAACCGATGGTTGAGGTGCGTTCAATGATGATAATCAGCAACATACTGATGACCGTAATGCCGGCAACCAACAACATCAACGCCATAATGAGCCAAACGTTGGTGTCCAACAAATCGAGCCAGTCGAAGATTTGAGGGTTACTCTGACGGGCAGTATAGGAAGCTAACTCGGAAGGCAAGGCATAATACAGTTTCTCGTTGACTTGATCAACGTCGGCATTGTCGTTCAGGGCAATTTCCAGCAGTCCTGCCTCGTTGTCCTCCCATCCGTTCAATTTGCGGATTTGGTTAAGGTCGGCAAAGACATAACGCTCATCGAATTCAAAGAGTCCCGTTTCGAAGATGCCCGACACCAGGAACTTCCTGCCTCTGGCCTGCATATCTTTGTCGATGAACCACACACGGACATCATCACCCACCTTCAGCAGCATCTTGTCGGCAATCACCTTGGAAACCAACACCTCGTTAGACCGTTCATCAGGAGTATATTCTGGAGTCTTTCCATCAAGGAGACAAGTCTTAAAATAGCTCCAATCGTAGTGCTCGTCAACACCTTTCAACACCACTCCTTGTATCTCATCATCCGTTTTGATCATCCCGGCCTTGTTGGCCACTTGCTGATAATGCCTGATACCTTGAATTGAATTCAGTCTATTGACCAACAACGAGTCCAACACAAACGGCGTCTCCTCCACTGACTCATTCTTATCCAGAGCCTGCACATGAATGGGAGCCACAAACCCGACAACCTTGTCGCGAATCTGGTTCTTGAAGCCTACCACAACAGCCCATGAGACAAGCATCACGACAATGGCTAAAGCCACACTCGTAACCGCCAATCGCATCACCGTTGAAGAAAGATTTTCCTTCGAAAGCGAAAAAATTCGGTCTGCTATGAATTTTGGGCCTGACATTTGCTGGTTTTTCAATAATTTTGCAAAAGTAAAAATAAAACCGAAATGAAAAGACAATTCTTTGCAATCGTATTCTTCACCCTGGCTTTTCTGATGCTGGCACAAGCCCAAACCCTAAAGACAGACGACAAGCCCTCCATAGCCTTCATCGACAAGGATCACTATGTCAGCGCCGCTTTGCAAACCAATGACTATCTGCCGCTTATTGAGGGAAAACGCGTTGGTGTCGTTGGCAACCAGACCAGCATCGTTGGCGAGAAACACCTGGTGGACACCTTGCTTTCCTTAGGTATAGACGTGAGAAAAATCTACACGCCTGAACACGGTTTTCGTGGTACTGCCGATGCAGGTGCCAAAGTAAACAGCAGCAAGGACGAGAAAACCGGCCTGCCCATCGTTTCGCTCTTCGGCAAAAACAAAAAACCCACGCCGGAGATGCTGCAAAGCATTGACATCATTCTCTTCGACTTACAGGATGTCGGTGTGCGCTTCTACACCTACATCTCCACAATGAGCTATGTGATGGAAGCCGCTGCCGAAAACCATATCCCCGTCATCGTCCTTGACCGACCCAACCCCAATGGATTCTACGTTGACGGACCCGTGCTGAAACCCGAAAACAAATCCTTTGTAGGCATGCATCAAGTTCCCGTTGTGTATGGTATGACCATAGGGGAATACGCCAAAATGGTGAACGGAGAAGGATGGCTGAAAAACGGCATCCGCTGCGACCTCACCGTCATACCTATTAATAATTACAACCGCAACGCTATTTATGAACTTCCCTTAAAGCCCTCACCCAACCTGCCCAATTGGGAATCGGTCTACCTCTACCCCACCCTTTGCTTTTTCGAAGGCAGTATCGTCAGCGTGGGACGCGGCACCGATACGCCTTTCCAAATCTATGGTCACCCCGATATGCGGGGCAGCTACACCTTCACCCCGAAAAGCACCAGTGGCGCTACAAAGCCCTTACTTGAAGGACAACGCTGCCGTGGGGAAATCCTTGTGGACTTCGCCCATGATTACTCCTATAATGACAACCAACTCCACTTGGAATGGATCATCGAAGCCTATCAGCAACTAAAGGACAAAGGCTTCTTCAAGGACTACTTCCGCCTGCTGGCTGGCAACAAACAGATGCAACAGGATATGGAAAACAAAAGAAGCGCGGAAGAAATCCGCGCTTCATGGAAGTCTGACCTTGACAATTTCAAAGCCATCAGGGAAAAATACCTGATGTATTGATTACTTTCTTAATCTTCCGGGATACACTCTCAAGGCTTCTTCAAGGCACCTGATGGCGGCCTTCAGGTCGTCTATGCAGATACAGTAGGTGATACGAGCCTGATGACGCCCCTTTTCCGGGTCGGCATAGAAGCCTGTGGCAGGAGCAAGCATTACTGTGGCACCATTGTAGCTGAAGTCGGTAAGCAACCACTGGCAGAATTTGTCGCTATCATCAACAGGGAGGTCAATAACGGTGTAAAAGGCACCCTTAGGCATCGGGCAGAAGCAGCCCGGAATCTTATTGATACCTTCAACGATGACATTGCGGCGAGCCACATACTCGGCCTGTACCTTGTCGAAATACTCCTGAGGCGTGTTGACAGCGGCTTCAGCGAAGATCTGACCGAAGCTCGGTGGTGACAAACGGGCCTGAGCAAGACGCATAGCGATGGCATAAACCTCACTATTACGAGTCACCATACAGCCTACACGGGCACCGCAAGCGCTATAACGCTTAGAGACAGAGTCGAACAGAATGGTGTTGCGCTCCAGACCCTCAAGTTGCATCACGCTGTAATGCTTATGACCGTCATAGCAGAACTCGCGATACACTTCGTCAGCGAAGAGGAACAAGTCGTATTTTTTCACCAGACCAGCCACCTTAAGCAACTCCTCATGGGTATAGAGATAACCCGTGGGATTGTTGGGGTTACAGATCATGATGGCCTTGGTACGGGGAGTGATAGCCTTCTCGAAATCCTCAATGGGAGGCAGAGCGAAACCTGTCTTGATGTCGCTGGGAATCGTGACAATCTTGGCATCGCACAACTTGGCGAAGGTGTTATAGTTCGTATAATAGGGTTCCGGAATAATGATTTCGTCACCTGGATTCAGGCATACCGTAAAAGCCATCTGGAGAGCTTCGCTACCGCCAGTGGTGACAATGACCTGATTGGGTGTCACATCGATACCATGACGGTGGTAGTAGTTGCACAGGGCACGACGATAGGAAGGAATACCGGCTGAATGGCTGTACTCCAACACTCCGTGACTTGCGGGCAGCTCAAGCGCTGTCTCTGACAAGACCTTCAGCGCACCTTTAGGCGTCTCAATGTCAGGTTGACCAATGTTGAGGTGATACACATGGATGCCGCGTTCTTTGGCAGCATCGGCAAAAGGAACCAGTTTACGGATTGCCGACTGCGGCAAATCCATTCCTTTATTGGAAATTTGTGGCATAGATTGATGAGATTAATTGTTGTTGACAGGCGATCCGCTACCAAAATCGTTCTTTTTCTCAGGAACGGCTTCAGCAGCAGGTTCAAGCACACGACCTTTGATGCGCAGCACCACAGTCGAGTTCTTGAGGGCGTTTGAGGTAACCGTCACGGTCTTGTTGATATTACCCGCACGATTGGTCCTATACGTCACCTTGATGACATCCGACTCACCAGGAAGGATAGGCTCGTTGGGCCACGAAGGGATAGTGCAACCGCAACTCGACTTGGGCTTCTGAATCAGCAGGGGCTCATTGCCCGTGTTGGTGAAACGGAACTCACATTCGCCATTGCCGTTGAAAGGCACATCGCCATAGTCGTGGACGACTTTCTCAAACTCGATTTCGGGACCGATTTCGGCCTTAGTGTCTTGTGCCTTGGCTACTCCCACCATAAGGAGCATAATACCAAGCAGATAAATCACTTTCTTCATTGTTGAATTGGTTTTAAATTTGTTGCAAAATTATGAATTATTTCAATGTGTTCGTCAATTCTTTCGTTTTTTGAACCAAAAATCCCTTTTTTCAAAAACCGTACCAAAAAAAAGCAATCCCTCAAGAAAAGCCTTGAGGGACTGCAATAAGATATTTGTATAAAGCAATTATAGCAAGTGCAGCGAGACCGTCAGACCGGCCATCACAATACTCACCATGCTCATCAGTTTAATGAGGATGTTCAGCGAAGGACCTGATGTATCCTTAAACGGGTCACCAACGGTGTCGCCAACAACGGTAGCCTTGTGGTTCTCAGAACCCTTACCACCAAAGTTGCCTTCTTCAACATACTTCTTGGCGTTGTCCCAAGCACCACCTGAATTAGCCATAAACACAGCCAGCACAAAGCCCGTGCTCAGACCACCAATCAACAGACCGAGGACACCAGGAACGCCCAGGATGACACCCGTCAAAATCGGGACAAGAATGGCAAGGATGGAAGGCACCAGCATTTCGTGTTGGGCACCCTTCGTCGAAATGGCCACACAACGCTCATAGTCGGGTTCAGCTTTACCCTCAAGGATACCCTTGATGGTGCTGAACTGGCGACGGACTTCCTCCACCATCTTCTGGGCGGCACGACCCACAGCATTCATCGTCATACCACAGAACACAAAGGCCATCATGGCACCGATGAAGATACCAACAAGAACGATGGGGTTCATCAGGTTGACGTTATAGACATCCATAAAGCTCAACAGGTTAGCGTCCTGTATCTGCTCAACAGTCCAGCGAATTCCATTAGTAATCTCAGCGGAACCATCAGCGGCAGCCTCTGCAATACGATGCAGTGCTATCTTGATTTCTTCAACATAAGAGGCCAACAGAGCAAGAGCTGTCAAAGCAGCAGAGCCAATGGCGAAGCCCTTACCCGTAGCAGCAGTGGTGTTACCCAGAGCATCGAGAGCATCCGTGCGTTTACGCACTTCAGGATCAAGACCACTCATTTCAGCATTACCACCGGCATTGTCAGCAATGGGGCCGTATGCGTCGGTAGCTAGTGTGATACCCAATGTGGAAAGCATACCCACAGCGGCGATACCGATGCCGTACAAACCTCTTGAAAGGTTTTCAGCGTTGAATGTAATATTGAAGCCATTTGCACAGAGATAAGCCAACACGATAGCCACACCTACAGTGACCACCGGGATAGCCGTTGAAAGCATACCGAGACCCAAACCTGAAATGATGACCGTAGCAGGTCCCGTCTTGGAACTCTCAGCAACCTTCTGTGTAGGTTTATAACTTTGCGATGTGTAATATTCCGTTGCCTTACCGATGATAACACCAGCCAACAGGCCGACCACTACCGAAAGCGAAGTCTGCCACCACATATTGGCATATTCACCTGTTTCTTTTCCAAAGAGGTAATACATAATGCCAAAGGTAGCAGCAGCTATCAGAACGGCAGCGGTGTTGGTACCACGGCTCAAAGCGCCCAGAAGCTGCTTCATGCCGGCATTCTCCTTGGTGCGAACCAGGAAGATACCAATCAGGGAAAGGAGCACGCCCACAGCTGCAATCAGCATGGGAGCGAACACAGCTTTCATCTGCATATCGGCACCAGCGGAGCTCTCAGTGGCAGCAGTGGCAAAAGCCGATGCGCCCAATGCCATAGTAGCCAGGATAGAGCCGGCATAGGATTCATACAAGTCGGCACCCATACCAGCCACGTCACCAACGTTGTCACCAACGTTGTCTGCGATAGTAGCGGGGTTACGCGGGTCGTCCTCAGGGATGTTGTACTCCGTTTTGCCAACCAAGTCAGCACCAACGTCAGCAGCCTTGGTGTAAATACCGCCACCCACACGGGCAAACAATGCCTGGGTGGAAGCACCCATACCGAAGGTCAGCATGGTGGTGGTGATGGTAATCAGGTCGTTGTTGGCTCCAACAGCCTCAAGCAAACCCGTTCCATTCAGCACGAGGAACCACACGGAAACGTCAAGAAGGGCAAGGCCCACCACAACGAGACCCATAACGGCACCAGAACGGAAAGCCACCTTCAAGCCGCTGTTCAACGACTTGCGGGCAGCATTGGCAGTACGAGCCGAGGCGTAGGTGGCAGTCTTCATACCGAAGAAGCCAGCCAGGCCCGAGAAGAAACCGCCCGTGAGGAAGGCGAACCATACGACGCCGTTCTGTAATTTGAAGTAAGCCATAATGCCGAAAATGGCTGCCAAGACGATGAAAACAATAATCACCACCTTGTACTGCTGCTTCAGGTAAGCCATAGCTCCCTTACGCACATGCGCAGCAATCTTCTTCATCAGGTCAGTACCTTCGTCTTGCTTCATCATCTGCTTATAGAAGATGAAAGCAAATGTCAGGGCCAGAATTGAGGCCGCCAACACAATGTAAACAATACTGTTGCTAATCATAAGATTGATATTTAGTTAGACATTATTTCAACGATAATCAACACCTTTTGACGGGACAAAAATAAGGACAAAATGCATTGATTTCAACATTTTTCGCATAGTTTTTTTCGCAAAAGCAACTTTTTTTGCTCGTTTCCAAAAAAGTCCCTACTTTTGACGATTGAAGGAAAAAGGTTCTCTTTCAAAAAAGAGGCTTAATAATCAGCAATTTAGCTATGAACAAGGTTAATTTGGAAATTGTAGGCTTGACTTACAGCGAATCCCCGACAGGTGCCTACGTGCTAATCCTGGGCGACAAGAACTCTCAACGCCGTCTGCCCATCGTCATCGGAAGTGCCGAAGCCGAGTCAATCGCAGTAGGTTTGGAAAAACACCGAAACGGCAGACCCCGCACCCACGATCTCTTCCTGAAATTCGCCCACGAATTCGGCATCGAAATCATGGAAGCTGTCATCTGCCGCTTCCGCGACGGGGTGTTCTATGCCATGCTGATCTGCAAACAAGGCGACGACCTCACGCTGATTGACGCACGTCCCTCCGACGCCATCGCCATAGCTGTACGCGCAGGATGCGAGATTTATGCATACGAAAGCGTTATGAACGAAGCCAGCATCATTATGGACGACCTCGAAGAAAAACAAGACAACGAGGATTCAGGAACCGACTCAACCTCACCTATTAATAATATAAATGCAACGGATGTCTCTTTAGGCCTGCTCGACCTGGACACTTTGGAAGAACTGCTCCAGGATGCCATCGACAACGAGGATTACCAAAGGGCTGCGCAAATACGAGACGAAATCAATAACAGGAAATAGTTTAAAAACACGAATATGAAAGCAATCAAATTCAGACTGATCGTGATGAATTTCCTCCAGTTTGCCGTCTGGGGAGCTTATTTGACCTGTATGGGCAACTATCTTGGAAGAGCCGGCATGGGCGCTGAGATTTCCTGGTTTTATGCCATACAAGGTATTGTTTCCATTTTCATGCCCACCCTCTTGGGTATCGTTGGCGACAAATGGATCCAGCCCCAACGCTTGCTCGGCTTCTGCCACCTGATTACCGCAGTGGCCATGTTATGCCTGTTCTATCTTGGCATGCAAGCCGCCGCAGCTGGTGTCAACCCAGACAAGTCGTTGTTTATCACCATCTACACTATTGGTGTAGCCTTCTATATGCCAACCTTGGCTTTATCGAACACCACTGCTTTCACCATTTTGAAAGAAAACGGGTTGGACACCGTCAAGAACTTCCCTCCCATCCGCGTGTTCGGCACCATCGGCTTCATCATTTCCATGTGGTTCGTCAACTGCGCCTATCTTGACAATGGCGTTTTAGGCTTCACTTTCGGCCACCACCTTCACAAGTTCCAATACACCCATTACCAATTCCTTATTTCGGGCATTCTGGGTGTGGTGCTGTTCATTTACTGTCTGACCCTTCCCCAATGCAAGATCATCAAGAAAGAGGCTTCCTCTCTATCGGATTCTCTGGGTCTGAGTGCCTTCAAACTATTCAAGGACCGCAAAATGGCCGTCTTCTTCGTCTTCGCCATGCTCCTTGGTATGGCTTTGCAAGTCACCAACAGCTATGCCACTCCCTTCCTCACCCACTTCAAGGACGAACCGACTTTGGCACACACCTTTGCCGCCAATAATGCCACTATGCTGGTGTCCATTTCCCAAATGGCCGAAGCTTTGTGCATCCTATTAATCCCCTTCTTCCTACGCCGTTACGGCATCAAAGTGGTGATGTTTATGGCCATGATAGCCTGGGTGCTACGTTTTGGTTTCTTCGGATTAGGCAGCCCTGACATGCCAGGCGTGTTGCTCTTCATCCTTTCTTGCATCGTCTATGGTGTGGCCTTTGATTTCTTCAACGTCTCGGGTGCCATGTTTGTTGATAAGGAATGCGACCCCAATGTAAAAGCCTCCGCACAAGGTCTGTTCATGCTTATGACCAACGGTTTGGGAGGCAGCATTGGCATCCTCGTGGCCGGAAAAGTCATCGACAAGTTCTGCCATTGGAACGAACAAGGTTTCCTCGTTGGTGACTGGAAGAGCGCCTGGCTCATTTTCGCAGGTTACTCATTGGTTGTGGCTATCCTCTTCCTAATCCTGTTCAAATACAAACACAACCCTGAACAACAGAAATGAAGCAATACTTAGACCTTCTACAATACATCCTCGACAACGGGCACCAAAAGGGCGACCGCACGGGAACCGGAACCATCAGCGTATTTGGCTACCAGATGCGCTTCGACCTTCAAGAAGGCTTCCCTTTGGTAACGACAAAAAAGGTGCATCTGAAAAGCATCATATACGAACTGCTATGGCTCCTTAAAGGCGACACCAACATCCAATATCTGCACGACAACAAAGTGTCGATATGGGATGAATGGGCCGATGCCAACGGTAACCTGGGTCCAGTCTATGGTGCTCAGTGGCGCAACTGGAACAACGAAGGCATCGACCAGATCGCGGAGGTTGTGAAGAGCATCAAGGAGAATCCCAACAGCCGCAGACATATCGTCACTGCCTGGAACCCCAGTGTACTGCCCGATGAACACGAGAAAAACTTCGCTGCCAATGTAGCGGCAGGAAAAGCAGCACTCCCACCCTGTCACGCCTTCTTCCAGTTTTATGTGGCCGATGGCAAGCTGTCGTGCCAACTTTACCAACGCAGCGCCGATGTATTCCTCGGTGTGCCTTTCAACATCGCCTCTTACGCCTTGCTCACCATGATGATGGCTCAGGTATGCGACCTGAAACCTGGCGAGTTTGTCCACACCTTCGGTGATGTGCATATCTACAACAATCTCATCGAACAGGTAAAGCTCCAGCTGACGCGTACTCCACGCCCTCTGCCCACCATGAGGCTAAATCCCGAAGTCAAAGACATCTTTGGCTTCAAATTTGATGACTTTACATTAGAAAACTACGACCCATATCCAACAATTAAAGGAGAAGTATCAATATGACAATATCCATTATCGTCGCCATGGCTGCCAACCGCGCCATAGGCATCAACAACCAGCTTATCTGGCACAACAGCAACGACCTGAAACACTTCAAGAAGGTAACCTCAGGACATTGCGTCATCATGGGACACAACACCTGGCTCTCGCTGCCTGGACAAAAAGCCCTTCCCAACCGACGCAACATAGTCATCTCTGACCGTCTTGACCAAGCCCCTGAAGGCTATGAATTAGCCACCTCCATCCCCCAAGCCCTGGAACTGGCTGCCAATGAGGACGAAGTCTTCATCATGGGTGGCGGCAGCATCTATGAGCAGTTCCTGCCAAAAGCCGATAGACTCTACCTGACCCGTCTGGACAAAGAGTTCGAAGCCGACACTTTCTTCCCCTATATCAACTTCGACGAATGGAGCCTTGCTGATCTTGAGGTTGTCGACGATGACCCTCAAGTAGACTATTCGTACCGATTCGAGGTTTGGGAACGCAAACAATAAAAAAAGGCTGCCTTCCGGCAGCCTTTTTTAATGCTTTCCTTGATCTTTATTTGATCACAGTAATACGCTTGGTGATTTCACCATTGTCAGTGGAGATGCGGACCATGTAAATACCGGTCTCGGCATTACCCAGATTGATGTCAACTGACTCCCCACGGCATTCCATTTCATAGACCTTCTGGCCCACCAGGTTGTAGACCGAGATATGGTTCATGCCAACACCTTCCACTGTGAAGCGGCTGGTGGTAGGATTGGGATACACGGCAACGTTACCGCTCTCCATTTCCACAACATCGTCAGCATAATACGGAACGTGCAGATAGAATTGGTTGTGATCCTTAATCCAATAGGCAGGAGCCGAGTAGCAATCCATTGCCTGATAATAGGCATAAATCTGATAGTAATAATGGCCGTCTTCGACAAGGGAATTGTCAGTATAGCTGGTGGTATTGGCACTGGCAACCTTGATTCTCTGGTATTCACCATCCTCACCAGTCTTTCTGAAGATGTAATAACCCGAAAGACCCTCATTAGGCTCAGGCTTGGTCCACATCAGTTTCGGCTTGTAGTTGTTGTTGTATTCGAAGGTGAAGTCCGTCGGAGCATAGCAGGCACCCGAAGTGGCGCAAGACTCGTTGGAGTACTGTCCGTTCTCACCACCATTGTAGAAATAACCCACTCTATAGCAGTGACCGCCAATCTCGGCATCAACGTCAACAAACGAGGTGCCATTGGGAATCAGGCGATACAGCAGATTGTCACGATATACCGTGTAACCATAACCCTCAGCGCCAGGAATGGCATCCCACGAAACATTGATGTCGGTGGGGTTGGTCTCGTCGGTAATAGCAACAAGGTTGGTGGGGCAACCCTCACCGATGGAGTTGCCGCAGCTGTTGTTGGTGTCAAAGAAGACGCCTTCGGTCATGTTGGACGACTGACCGGAGTAGGTGTAAACCGTATGGTTCTCCGAATCCTTGATAGTGAAGCCCATGTTGAAAGAGTCGCCATAAGTCTGTTTCGACCAGCCAAAGGAGACGTGACCCAGAGGCACATCGACAGGAACGGACTGAACGGTATTGTTGGTAGTGGTCAACTGACCGACTTCTCTACCAGAAGCATTGTAAATATGGATGGCAGCACCACGCCAGCCGTTCATGGCAGCAGCGGTGATGTTGATGGTCCAACTGCAGTCGGGACCGAAGGTAATGGGATTGAATAATCCAACCTTGCCATGATAATCGTTGTTGATGGCATAAACTTCATATTGGAAAATATCGAAACGGGGAACCTCGTTGTCAACGTAGGTCATCGAAGCACCAGGAGTGGCATTGTTCTCGACGTGAATGATGCGACCGTCACGAACAACAACAATCTGATCAATTACGTCGATATTGGTGTTGTTCATGGTCTTCGAAGGATTGGTCCAAGTCAGAGTGGCTTTCAGCTCGTTATTGGCAGCAGCCGTGATGTTGAGGTTGGTGGGTGCTTGAGGCGTGCCGTTGTAAACGTCGGCAGGAACGAAGTTGAAGATAGCGGCATCGTAGGAAGCCGAATACTCAATCTCATCGAAATCAATATAGGTGTCACCTGTACCACCCCAGCCCCAGTTCCAATGGAACAAACCGGCATCGTTGTAACCATCGCACACGAAAGCATGGCAACCACCTGTACCGGCAGCGCAGCCCGAGTAATACACAGGCCAGCCCATATCAAGTTGTTCTTTTATCATGTTATACCAATCGGTGTAGGAATATTGATCGCGTTGATGATGAATCGCTTGGTTGGTATAGCTGAAGTAAGTACTAATTGCGGGGGGGACAAGCGTGGATTGGGTTCCGCTGCCATCGGGAGCAAAGTTCATATCCACGGAAACACCACAATGGTACATCAATGTGGCAACAGCTTCTTTCTGCACTTGGGGAGAAGCGTTAGTCAAGCTGACAGGCATGTTCTCCCAATCATACGTGGTCTCGCCGAAATTGGCAGTGAGGCCGGGATAATAAGGATAACCCTGAGAACCGCCAGAGTTATAGGTATGGGAACCCGTGCCCTGCAAAGGATGGTTCCAATACTTCATAACCTGACTCATGGCCGTAGCCACGCAACCTGCATAGCAACGTCCACCAGGACCGCCGGCAGCTGCAGGGGCATAGAGATTATAGGGTGAATCCTGGTTCCACTTGGTGCTCAGCAGGAAGAACTCAGCTTTACCTCCGTTTTTCGACATCAGACGACCGCTTCTGGTCACCAGGTCCCACTCAGCAGCCACTTCGGGAGTGGCAATGCCGGTGCGTCCGGTTCTGCCATCGATGATGGCGTCAAGACGATATCTCAAACCGTCAGGCATGTCGTTGACCGGGAAAACGCCTTCGTTGGAATAACCCAAAA
>Ga0310690_10008743_pt1 | contig 12797 bp, 12 predicted proteins | sample AusTroGonzalo_MG_2_FD_207661 | JGI IMG/M metagenome (GOLD analysis project Ga0310690, IMG submission 207661) | Bovine rumen microbial communities from tropical cattle in Woodstock, Queensland, Australia - Gonzalo_04 (v2) (version 2) | ecosystem: Host-associated > Mammals > Digestive system >...
ATGTGTAATTCTGCCTGTTTTCTCGAATTTTTCTTGTTCAGCTTTTACTTGGTCAGCTGTTAAGCCTAAATATTCTCCCTTTGCTTCCAATAAGCCTTTTAGCAATTCAAATTTTTTATCCCATTGTTCAACCAGTTGTTCTTTTCTTGTTTTTCTATCAGAAGCTAATTCTAATAATCGTTTTACCCTCGATTTCGTTATTGCATCTATGGTATCATTCTGTTCTATCTCTTCAATAGTTTTTCCTTTATATGGTTTTAATAAATCTTTCTGTCTACCTACCCATATGCCTAATTGTCTAAATTCTTTCAATTCTGGGGATTTTAACTCTTTACTAATTCCCCCTGTTTTTCTAAATTTTTCTTGTTCAGCTTTTACTTGATCAGCTGTTAAGCCTAAATATTCTCCTTTTGCCTCTAATAAACCTTTTAATAATTCATATTTCTTATCCCAATTCTCTATACTTAATTCATCTTGGTCTTTTTCTAAGGCTTTTACTCCTAAATCCAATAATAATCTTATTTTTCTCTTAATTCTCAAATCTATTGTTTCATCTTGTTCTATTTCTTCAATTGTTTTGCCCCTATATGGTTTTAATAATTCTGCTCGCTGATCTGTTAACCAAACTCCTAATTTTACTGGTTTAGATTTTCCTTTCACTTCTTGTAATTCTAGAGCGTAAGAAATACTTCCTCTTTTTTTTAATTTTTCTTGTTCTTTTTTTACTTGGTCTACCGTTAAGCCTAAATATTCTCCTTCTGCTTCTAATAACCCTTTCAACAATTCATATTTCTTATCCCAACGTTCTTTAGCATTAATGAATTCTATTATGACTCCCAATTCTATTAATTTTTGCATTTCTTCTTGTGTTATTAGGTTAGTACTTGTTCCCGTTACTGCTTGTACAGCATGTGCCTTAGCTGTTCCTATTCTATAATGAATATCGACTCCTATTTCTTCTAAAACTCTATTGATATCTATTTTAGAGTATTTTTCGTCTTTGGCTATATCTTCTAGAGTTTTAGATTCCGTCATTCCATTTATTGTTTTACTCCATATAAAATCTTTAAAATCAAATCCTTGTTTTGCTAAGCTTTCACATACTTTCACAAAAATAGCGATAGAAGTACTGTCTCTTCTTAACTTTTCTGTTATTTCTCTTAAAATCTCTGTTATTTCTCTTTGATCTTCATAAATCTTAATATTACCTATATTTTCATCATCAATTCCTTTTTCCCTTCTTATTTCTTCTACTCTTCTCATGAAATCATATATGTAACCCATACTATCTATATTATTCACTAAATCTAATACTAATGGAATCCCATCATTCCCTGCAGATAGAGCTCTTCCTAATTGTTGCATATAAACGATTGGTGATTCTGTTTTTCTTAACATAATAACACCATCGATTCCTTTTACGTGCACACCTTCATTTAATTTGTCAATACAAAACAACAGATGTACCATTCCATCTTTTTCTTCTCTAAATTGTCTTATTGTCTTTTCATTGCGATATTCACTTTCTTCATGATATATTTTATATAATTTTACGCCTTGTACATTTCCTGCTTTTTGAAACCAATTCTGGGCCTCTTGCATCTTTTTACGCATGTCTTCAATATCATTACAAAACACAATATATTTGCCATCTTTTTTATTAGCATATTTGCCTACAATATCTTCTATTCCTTCTGCACCTTCTAAATACCTTCTTGCTTTTTCTTTTGCTTTTTCTAGTTTCTTCTCTAATTCTTTTCTTAATTTTCCATCTCTAACTTTTGGAATTCTTCCTTCTATTCCTGCTATTACTGTTTCTAAAGAATAGATTCCATTCACATAAATAGGGGCTTCTATAATTCCTTCTGCTACTGCTTCTTCTAACGTCATTTCTGAAGCTATTTTTCCTTGGAATAATTCATCTGCCATATCTTTATTATCTACTGCTCTCATTGGTGTTGCTGTCATTCCTACCACTTTGGCATTGAGATTTGCTGCTAACAATCTTTCTACGCCTTTTCCCCATTCTGGTGCACCACATCTATGAAATTCATCTAATATGATAGTTTCATATCCTACTCCTACTTTTGATAATTCCATTAATTTTGTATATGTTTTAAATTCTATTTTCTGATACCTTACATATTCTTCATCTGTTATTTCCCCATTTGCTCTTGCTTCTTCTATCGTTTCTTTTACTTGATTCAAAATATGATTTGTAGGAGCAATATAAAGCGTTTTTCCTCCATGTTCCTCTATCCATTTTAATGCAATATATGTCTTTCCTGTTCCCGTTGGGTGCACGACTGCTGTTTTATTATCTTCTGCTAATACATCTTTCACTTTATCATATGCTGTTTGATTATGTGGTTTTAACTTGATTCCCATACTAGCTTTAATCTCCTATAATTTCTCAAGTATATTATATATAAAAAACACTTCATTTTTTAAATGTTACTAAAACTTCACAAAAATGTAATATTTTTTGAAAAAAATATTAGCTTAAGAAAATGAAGGAGCCCACATACTTGCGGGGAGTGTCATTTTCTTAAGCTTAGATTTTTTATATATGCGTATTGAACCGAGGAGTGCAGTAAATTAAATATAGATAAATTCTTTCGTGATAAAAAAATGGGAAACGAGAACCGTTCCCATTTTCTATTATTGTAAAAACGCTCTATATGCTCTATAAGCATTGTATACATCAAATTTTGAAGTTAGTTCATAAGGTGCGTGCATTGATAAAACTGGAACACCAATATCCATTGTATCGATTCCGCGGTTCGCAAAAGTAACTGCAATGGTGCCTCCGCCGCCTTTATCCACTTTTCCTAATTCTGATGAACAATAAGCAATTCCGCTGTCATCAAAGATTTTTCTGATTTCAGCTACAAATTCTGCTGGTGCTTCACTTGCTCCTGATTTTCCTCTTGCTCCTGTGTATTTGCACATACATACGCCATGTCCTAAACGACAAGCATTTTTCGTATCATAATAACTAGCATAAGTTGGATCAAATCCTGCATCTACATCTGCAGAAATAGCTTGTGAATTACTATATACTTTTTCCATCATTCCAGGGGTATTTTCTCCTGTTTTCTCTAACAGTTCCACCACGAATCTTTCAAAGCTTTGAGATTCCATACCCGTTACACCACAAAAACCTATTTCTTCTTTATCTGTTAAAATACATACTGCTGTTTTAACAGGATTATTTACTTCTAAAATCGCTCTTAAAGCTGTATAGCAACATATTTTATCATCTTGTCCATAAGCACCAATTAAACTAGCATCAAACCCTATACTTTTGGCTTTGAAAGCTGGTACAAATTCTAATTCAGAACTTGTAAAATCTATCTCTTTAATTCCATATTTTTCATTTAATATCTTTAAAATATTTAATTTTACCTTTTCAGAGACCTTTTCATCTTCATATGGAATTGTTCCTGCCACAATATTCAATTCCTCTGCTTCAATACCATCTGATAATTTTCTAGCATCTTGACCAGCACGTGATAAATGTGGTGGCAAATCGGTAATATAAAACACAGGGTCATTTTCTTCCTCACCAATGGTTACGGCTACTCTTTCGCCATTTGTTTTTACAATAATTCCATGCATTGCTAAAGGGATTGTGGCCCATTGATATTTTTTAATTCCACCATAATAATGTGTTTTCAAAAGTGCTACTTCATTTTCTTCATATAGTGGATTTTGCTTTAAATCAATACGAGGAGAATCTCCATGTGCTCCCACCATTCTCAATCCAGTTTCTAGCTTTTCACTTCCTATAACTGCGATATATAAACTTCTATTGCGATTTACCCAAAATACTTTATCTCCAGGTTGCAATTTTTCTACATCTTTCAATTCCTTAAAATCATTTTTTAATAATATTTCTTTTGAAAAATGAACAATTTCTTTTTCTGTTTTCGCTTGATTTAGATAAAACATGTACTCATTTGAAAACTGAAATACATTTTTTCTTTCTTCTTCTGATAAGCCATTCCAACCAGTTTTTTTCGTATTAAATAGTTTCTCTTTTAAAACTTCTCCTTCTGTTTTTTCCACTTTTTTACCACCCTTCTTTTGTTTTTCTTTTCTTTTAAATACCATACATTTCTAATACTCTAGATTTCACAACGACTGGTTTTTTAGAATATTCAAAAGCATCTGCTAAATTCTTGACAGCGCCTTCTGCTTTTGCTGCGTCGTTTGTATGTACATAGGCAATTACTTCGCCTACTTGCACTTGATCTCCTATTTTCTTTTCAATCACTAATCCAGCCGTGTTGTCAATTTCATTTTCACGGCTCATTCTTCCTGCTCCTAAATATCTTGCAATACTTCCACAAATATCCGCATCTATTTCCGCAATATAGCCAGAATTTGTTGCAAATACTGGCAATATAGTATTTGCTTTTGAAAATTTATCTGGATTATCTAAAAATGCAATATCTCCTCCGTTGTGCAATAACCATTTGTTTAAATTTTGTCATTGCTTTACCAGATTGAATCACTTCTAAAACTTTTTCACGATTCGCATTTAAATTCTTTTCTCCAAATGCCATATTAAGAATAATACTAGCTAAACTAACTACCGTATCTTCTATATCTTTAGACATAGTTCCATTTAATGCCTGTATGGTTTCGCGAATCTCTAAAATATTTCCAACACTTTTTCCAACAGGCTCATCCATAGAACTGATGATATAACCAACATCTTTTCCTAAAGCTTTTCCTATTCTCACTAATAGTTTTCCTAAACGCCTTGCATCTTCGCGAGAATGTAAATAAGTTCCCATTCCACAGCTTAAATCAAAAACAATTTTATTACTTCCTGTAGCCAATTTTAAGCTCATTAAACTAATGGCAATTAACACAATACTGTCATTACAAGAGATTTCATTTCTTAAGTGGTAAAGCATTTTTTCAGCAGGTGCTAAATTTAAATCTTGACTAACAATACTAATACCAATATTCGTCACATTATCTTTAAACTCTTGAATGGATAAATTAGGATTAAATCCAGGAATGGAACAAAGTTTATCAATCGTTCCTCCTGAAATACCATAACCTCTACTAGAAATTTTAGCAACAGGAAGCCCAAGAGCTGCAATTACGGGAAGTAAAATCAAAGTTACCTTATCTCCTACACCACCGGTAGAATGTTTATCGATAATATTATCTGATAATTGACTCAAATCTAAAACATCACCGGAATTACCTACTTCTATGACAAATCTAACGATTTCATCTTCTGTTAACCCGTTTGTATAAATATAACTCATCAAAGCAGCGGCTTGACTATCTTTAATTTCACCTTTTACCCATTTTCCTATAAAATACTTGATCTCATCTTTATCTAGTTCTCCTCTTGGACCAACTTGTCTTTTTTTGGCAATGATTGAGTTTATATCCATTTTTCCCTAGTTCCTTTCTTTTTATTCGTTTGTTTTAGAATGTAACCAGCTTTCTTTGATAAAGCTTTTTCTATGTATCATGCAAAGTCCATTGTCTTTAATAGCTTGAATATGAAATGCTGTACCATATCCCTTATGTTTAGCAAACCCATAAACGGGATACGCTTTATCATATTCGTACATCATTCTATCCCTGGTTACCTTTGCAATAATGGAAGCACAACTAATTGAATAAATTCTAGCATCTCCTTTAATAACAGAAATATAAGGTATGCCACAAGTATCAATTTTATTTAATGCATCTACCATAATCACATCTGGTTTCGTTCCCAGTTCCATAATACTTTCCGTTAATGCTTTTTTCGTAGCATTTAAAATATTAATCTCATCTATCACAGTTTGATCTACGATTCCTACACTATAACTAATTGCTTCTTGCGTTATCAATTCAAATAATTTTTCTCTTTTGGATTCTGAAATTTTTTTAGAATCATTGACGCCTTCAATCATAGAATTTTTTGGCATAATAACGGCGCCAACTACAACCGGTCCTGCTAATGGTCCTCTTCCTGCCTCATCAATTCCACAAATATATTGTATATTTTCGTTTTGATACAATTTGTTCTCTTCTTCTTTTAGTAGTTTTAAACGTTGTTCTTCTTTTTCTTTCATTTCTTTTATCCTAATTAAAAATCTTTTAATGCATGAATCGCGATTCCGTTAGTTGAAAATCCTTTCACGCTAGCAACATCTACAGTTTCAGTAATTAAATTATACTGTACAATAATGGTATCACCTTGGGCTAGATTTTTAGTATCAATACCTTGACTTTTTAATACATCTTCATCCCATTCACAATAAATTTTTTGAGATTTAACTGGAATGGCAACTTGACCTTCTTCGTAACCTACGGATTGAATTTTTTCAATTTTAGTTGGTCCAAGACGCTTTCCACATAATGCAGCTTCGATTTCTGCGTCATCAATCGCCCCAAAATCTTTCCCTTCATTTTCAAAAAGGTAATCATCAAATAAGATTTCTGCTCTAGATTTTACCATATACAACATTGTTTTCATCTTTTTTCTTTGGCTATTCTTTAAAAGTTTTAAAGAAGTGGCATAAGTAATACTAAATAATATCGCCATAACAATAATAGTAATGATTAAAGCAACTAAAGTGACACCTTTTTTATTTTTTATATTCATAAAAAATCTCCTAAAATTTAAGTTTATTTTAATGATTCATATGTATTATATCTTTATAGAAAAATTTTTTCAATATAAATTTTTAATTTTATCTTGTATTTCAAATTTTTTTTGAGTATGATATAGGTGATTACAAATCAAAAATCAAAATTAAAAATAAATAGTATGGGAGGTCAAACATTATGGATAATGACAATGAATTCAATTACAGTGTAAAAAACAATTTTAAACAAGTTCCTACCCAACCCAACAAGATTGGATTTGGTTCAAAAGTATTTATTCCTTTTATTTCTGGAATATTAGGTGCTTGCTTAATAGGAGGTATTTGCATTGGTGTGCCACAAGTAAAAGATAAAGTTTTTAATTTAGCCAATACCAATCAAACTACTTCTCAAACAGAAGAAAAATCTTCTGAAAAGTCAAAGGCATCTTCAAAAATCAAAACCCTTGACAATGCATCTTATAATGCCAAACTAATGGACATTGCAGAGTATTCTGAAACATCTGTTGCTGTTGCAGAGCTAGTGCTTCCTTCAGTAGTTGGTATTACAGTTACTTATGATGTATCTACTTTTGGAGGAACAACCACAGCTTCTGCTACTGGTTCTGGAGTTATCATTAGTGAAGATGGTTATATTATTACGAATAACCATGTTGTAAAATCAGAATCTACATCTTATTATTATCAGTTATCAGAAGCAAAAAGTATACAAGTTCACCTTTATGGAGATGATGACGATACTTTATATGATGCAGAAATTGTTGGTAGAGACGAATCTACTGATTTAGCAGTATTAAAAATTGAAGCAGATGACTTACAGGCAATTTCTGTTGGTGATTCTTCTAATTTAAGAGTAGGAGAATTTGTTATGGCAGTTGGTAATCCTCTAGGATTAGAAAGTTCTGTTAGTGCTGGTATCATCAGCGCTATTGATAGAGATATTCAAGATGGTGAATATAGTTTTACAACAATACAAACAGATGCTGCAATTAATTCCGGCAATTCCGGCGGTGCTTTAGTCAATTCTAAAGGGGAATTAATTGGAATTAACTTTTTAAAAGCGTCTAGCACTGGTGTAGAAGGAATTGGATTTGCTATTCCAATTAATTCTGCTATGGATACCATCAATGATTTAATAGAAGTTGGTTATGTGAAAAAACCTTATATAGGAATCGTTGGAAGAAATGTCACAGAAGATTTAGCAGAACAATATGATTCTAAAGTAGGTGTTTACGTAGATTCTGTTACAGAAGGTACTCCAGCTGAAGAAGCTGGTCTTCAACCAGGAGATGTCATCATCAAAATAGATGATTACGAAGTAACAACAATTCAAGATTTAAACAGCTATAAAGCTAAGAACTATGAAGTAGGTGATACTGTTACTCTAACAGTTTATAGAGATAAAAAAGATATTAAAATTGAACTTACTTTAGGCGAACAACCACCAGAGGAAGAACAAGATGCAAATGAGGATATTCCTCAAACTAATACACCAAAATCTTTAGAAGACTATTATAAGGACTTTGATGAATATTATTACAGATATTTTTATTATTAAAAAATAAGAAAACGAGCATCTAAAAGATGCTCGTTTTTATTTATTCCACTGTAACAGATTTAGCTAAATTTCTTGGTTTATCCACATCTAGTCCTTTTTCTTTAGATATGTAATAGGCTAAAAGTTGTAATGGTATTACGGATAAAACTGGGCTAATATATTTGCTCGTAGAAGGAATGCGAATCACCTCATCAAATTTTACATTTTCCAATTCTTGATTTGTTACCACAAACGTTTTAGCTCCTCTTGTAATTACTTCTTGCAAATTACTAATGGTTTTAGGGGTTAACGTTTCGTCTGTCATAATACCTACTACTGTAACACCATTTTCAATTAATGCAATTGGTCCATGTTTTAGTTCTCCAGCTGGATACGCTTCACTATGAATATAAGAAATTTCTTTTAATTTTAAAGCACCTTCTAGTGCAACACTAGAATCAATACCACGGCCAATGAAAAATGCATTTTTTTCTGTAAAAATTCGATTAGCAAATTTTTTAATTGGTGTAACATTTTTTAAAATCTCTTCTACTTTAGATGGCAGTTTTAGGATTTCTTCTTTTACCTTTTCAATTTCTGTATTGGGTATTTCTAAAAGTTCCGCAAAATAGATTGCTAAAATAGACAATAAGACAATTTGAGAAGTATATGCTTTTGTGGAAGCTACCGCTATCTCTGGGCCAGCATGAGTATATAAACTATAATCTGCCTCATTCGTGATAGAACTTCCAATGACATTGGAAATAGCAATTGTTTTCGCGCCTTTAGATTTTGCTAACTTTAAAGCAGCAATGGTATCCGCTGTTTCTCCAGATTGAGAAATAAAGATACATAGACTTTTTTCTGTCACTAATGGATCACGATAGCGAAATTCTGAAGCAATATCTACTTCTGTTTGTATATGGCAAAAATTTTCTAACATTTTACGAACAGTAAGGCCCGCATGCATTGCCGTCCCACAAGCAACAATATAAATTCTATCTAATTCTTCTAAGTATTCTTTTGAAAAATTCAATTCTTCTAAACTTGTTTTTTCTTTGGAAATTCTAGCGCCAATTGTTTCACGAATAGATTTAGGCTGCTCATAAATCTCTTTTAGCATGAAATCTGGATAATCTCCTTTTTCAGCAGCACTCATATCCCAAGTAATATTCTTAGGTTGTTTTATAATTTTGTTTAATTCCATATTATAAAACTCTATAGAATCTCTGCTTAAAACCGCTAATTCATAATCTCCTAATAAATAAAAGTTCTTGGTAAAAGATAAAATGGCTGGAATATCAGAACTAATATAATTTTCACCATTTCCCTTTCCAATTACCAATGGACTATCTTTTTTAACAACAAACATTTTATCTTTAAAATCTTGAAACAAAACTTCAATTGCAAAGCTACCCTTTAAATCTTTAACAGCTTTTACAATAGCACTTAAAAAAGCATTTTCTGTTTTTTCTTCTTCTTTTTCATAGTAATAATGAATTAAATTCGGAATTACTTCTGTATCTGTTTGAGATAAAAATGTATATCCTTTTTCTGTTAAGAAATCTTTTAATTCAATGTAATTTTCAATAATTCCATTATGAACTACTGCTATTGTTTTAGCATTATCCATATGAGGATGTGCATTAATATCTGTTGGTTTGCCATGTGTTGCCCACCTAGTATGCGCAATACCAATCGTTCCTTCTAGTAAAGAAGTTTCAGGAATTTCTAAAAGCTTTTCTACTCTTCCTTTACTCTTAATCATTTGAATTCCGTTTTTCTTCTATCGTTGCAATTCCTGCAGAATCGTATCCTCTATACTCTAATCGTAATAATCCATTAATCAAAATTGGTTCTGCTTTTTTCTTACCAATATACCCAACTATTCCACACATATGAAGTCCTCCTTTTCTCAATTTTTTCATTTAATTTTTAAGTTTATACTCTTTTTCTAATTTCTCATTTAAATATACTCTAGATACAATCTCAAATTCTTTCATAGCGTTCTCCGAAAGCTGAAAAGAAAATATCTTTTTGCTATCTGCTTTTGTAGCATAAATAATAGCATTTTTTGTTGCTTCACTAATTTGAAAGCTTCCTGGTTCTTGTTTTTGACAATTCTGGCATTGGAAACCATTATTCTTAAATGAAAACGCTGTTAAATTCTCTTTGGTTTTACAATTGACACATTCTTCTACATTTGGTGCAAATCCAATAATTTTCATTAATCGTATCTTGAAAACAGAAATAATAAAATCTAAATTCTTATCTGTTTCAGAAATCGTATATAAAGTATTTAAATATAATTTGAGAATGTGAAAAGAATTCTGATTTTCAGTTGTAATATCATAAATAATTTTAGTAATATGAGAAGCATAAGTCAATTTATCTAAATCTGTTCTTAAATTATAAAACATCTCTATCGTTTCACAAGAGTTAATCGTATATGTATCTCCACCTTTGAAAAGCATATACTCTCCAAAAGTGAATACTTGTGTTGCTGACAATAATTGACTTTTTGTTCTTCTTGCTCCCTTTGCTGTACAAGAAATTTTACCTAAGTTAGGAGTAAGCATTGTTAGCATTTTATCAGAATCTCCAGAATTACTTTCTGCTATAATTATTCCATTTACTTTCAGGTTCTTGGCCAATATTCTGCTCCTCCATTCTTCTATATTTACAATATTCTAGATAATCTGTAATTTCCCCTGTTTTTTCAAAATTTTTCCAGGCTTGTTTCATTCTATTCATGCTATCACATCCTCTAGAATTATCTATTTGTAATTTATTTAAAAATATGCATCCTTATTTTAGCTTAAATTTTTGACTCACAATTGTCTCTGAATTAATCCAATCTTCTTTTACTTTTACCCATGTTCTCAAATTGACTTTTTGCATAAACATTTTTTCTAAATCTTGACGCGCGAATGTTGCGATTTTTTTCAGCATCTCTCCTCCCTTACCAATAATAATACCTTTGTGAGACTCACGTACACAATAAATAATCGCTTCAATATGATAAAAAGGTTCTCCTTGATGCGTTGTTTTAGATTCAAATTTCTGCACTTCTACTAGAATACCATGAGGAATCTCTTCATTTAACAGTTTTAAAGCTTTTTCACGAATCACCTCTTCTACCATACTTCGCATTGTTTGATCTGTATACATATCCTCTTCATAATATTTAGGGCCTTCCGGAAGAATTTTTTCAATTTCTTTTAAAACAGTTTCCATTCCTTCTTTTTTTAGGGCAGAAACAGGAATAATACTAGCAAAATCATACTCTTTTTGATATTGTTCTATTGTTTGTAATACTTTTTCCCTTGGTAGTAAATCCGTCTTATTAATTACTAAAATGGTAGGTTTTTTCATCTGTTTGATTTTTTCTAGAATAGCCTGATTTTCTTGAGAAACACTTTTTTCTGTTCCATCCACTAAAAATAGAATGCCATCTACCTCCTCTAATATAGTATATGCCGTATCTACCATGATTTTACTTAGTTTTGATTTCCCTTTGTGGATACCCGGTGTATCTGTCAAAATAATTTGAGAATTTTCACGATTAATAATAGCTCTAATAGCTGTTCTTGTTGTTTGAGTTTTATAAGTTGTAATAGCTACTTTTTCTCCTACTAAGCTATTCAAAAGGGTAGATTTTCCAGAATTAGTTTTTCCTATCAAACTAACAAAACCTGATCGAAATTTTTCCATTATTTTTCCTTTCTAATAGCATCTCTCTTAATATTTAATAAATCTAGGACATATTCTTCTTTTTGACGCATTTTCCTTTTTTCTTCTTCTTCCATATGATCATAACCCAATAAATGATAAAATCCATGCACTACCATATAACTTAGTTCTCTTTCAAAACTATGTCCATATTCTTTTGCTTGTTCTTTTACTCTTCCAATAGAAATCATAATATCCCCTAATGCCTCAGGGAACTTGCCTGTCAACTTTTCAATTTCCTCTTTTTCAAACATAGGAAAAGAAAGAACATCTGTCTCTTTATCTATATTTCTGTATTTTTGGTTTGTTTTTCGAATTTCTTCAGGCGTCGTTAAAATAATACTAACATATAAATTCTTTTTTTCTAATTTCTCTACAGCAAAGCATTTTTGCAAAACTGTTTCTATCAAATCTATGTATGCTTGATTCTTTCTTATTTTTAAAAACTCTATTTGCGTTATTGGCATTTCTATTTCTTCCTTTTTCAATTTCTTTCTTTATTACAAAAAGGTGGAATACATTTTATGAATTCCACCTCTCACCTCTCACTTCTATCCTTTGTTATTTATTTTTTGTCTTCTTCTAATGACTTTTAACTTTTGTGTATCTTGCACATTCTCCTGTAACACAGCTATTCTTTAGCATTTTCATAGCTCCTAATGCTACCAATTTTGATTTATAAAATTTCCTTAATTCTATATTTTTCGTTGATAACCCATCTATCTGGCTAAGCTCTCTTTTCAATGCTAAAATCTCTTTTTCTTTTGGATCAGTTGCTTGACTGTACTTTGCCCAAAATCTCTTATATTTTTCCCTTTCCTCACTGTTTTCCCAATAAACCTTCGTAGATAATAATTTGACATTATAATCTTCGATTAATTTAATAAGCATTTTATAAG
>Ga0310690_10008744_pt1 | contig 12795 bp, 12 predicted proteins | sample AusTroGonzalo_MG_2_FD_207661 | JGI IMG/M metagenome (GOLD analysis project Ga0310690, IMG submission 207661) | Bovine rumen microbial communities from tropical cattle in Woodstock, Queensland, Australia - Gonzalo_04 (v2) (version 2) | ecosystem: Host-associated > Mammals > Digestive system >...
TCGAGGTCATCAGATACCGGCGCTGCCATCGTAACGCCATCTTTTTCCCGATCTGGGCATTTCTGGCGCCGGTTTTCATCGGAATGGCGATTCAGACCCTGATCTACGGCATCTCCCTGGGCTGGTGCTGCACCTCGATCGGCCTGGCAGCCCTCTATATGAGCATGCAGAACGAACTGGCTTACCGGGATTCGCTGACGGGACTGTACAACCGCCAGTACCTTTCGCATGTCCTGAATTCCTGGAACGGACACAGCGGCATCATGATTGATATGGACTACTTTAAGGAGATCAACGACAAATTCGGTCACTCCGTCGGTGATCAGGCCCTGAGGGATACCGCCGGAATTCTGCTGGAAATATGTCCGGAGAACAGCATTGTCATCCGTTTCGCGGGAGATGAATTCATCCTTCTGCTGACAGCCAGGCAGGAGATTCTCATTCTGAAAGTCGAGGAAAAACTGAAAAAGGCCGTAGAGGAATTTAACCAGACTTCGGATCGTCCGTATAAGATCAGCCTGTCCATGGGACATGCGCTCTTTGATCAGCAAGACGAGGACCGTTTCCTGGAAGCTATCGACAGCGCAATGTATAAAGACAAGCAAGCCAGACACGCATCCGGCGAACTGAGAGAAAGAAGGCGGGACCGTTGATCCCGCCTTCCGCTTTTCCGCTCATCATTCAAACTGATCTCAGGTTTTTTTACTCGCAGCGGCATTCCCGAAATGCACATATGCCAGAATCCCGATCGGAATGAAATAAATACACCAGAACAGCAGCGCAATACCGCCTCCGTGCCCGGAGTTCCCCTCCGCCATATGGGTGAACATCCCGGTCATCGGCATGAAAAAGCAGCTGAGAAAGAAAACCCCGTGAATGATCATCAGCCATTTCAGCCAACGATCCGGCTTGTTTTCCGCCCGGATTGACAGGCCGATGAAAAACGTGGAAAGCGCCATCATGCCGTAGCCCAGCAGATCATAGTTGAACAGCAGTCCGCCCTTCTGGTAATTCAGCACCCGTGCCGCCTGATCATTCAGCTCTTCCAGGCAAACGGTGGTCGTCTGCGCATAATAGACCAGCAGGATCAGCACGGCATAGACTGCCGACAGGACCAATCCGATCGTCGCCGCCACCTTTGTCTGCTCACTGCTCTCATGGTGAAATCCCGCGGTCATCATGATATAACCGATCGGCAGGAACATGCATACAAGATAGGAACCGAAGTTAAAACTGCAAAGGATGCATACCGCGAAAAGAAATACCGTAACCGTTACGACGGCCGCGCCGATTTTTGCCAACAGCTGATTCATACTGACCTCCTGTAGTGCCTGTTTCTTTACCGAATGCGGTTTTCAGATGTCCTGAATTCCTGTCCCGCTATTTCCCTGTCGGGATCGCTTCGTTCAGGCTCTTGTTGCGATAGTTCAGGTTCGTTCTCAGGGAATAGCCCTGCCGTTCCCAGAAAGCATTTGCCGCCTCATTGTCCTTGAAAACCAGGCCGAAGATTTTCTGAATGCCTTCTTTTTTCAGTGCTTCTTCAGCCAAAGCAACCAGATGTCCGGCAATCCCCATCCGACGATAATCAGGGTGGACACACATATGATGAATAATAGCCCGGCGGCCGTCATGGCCCGTGAGAATTACGCCGATGATCTTATCATCTTTTACCGCGGCAAAGCAGGTATTCGGGTTCCTTTTCAGATACCTTTCGATCCCTTGCCGGGAATCATCTACAGGATTCAGGGCGCGGCGGCTTTGCTCCGTACTGTTCCATAATTCATATATTGCATCATAATCTTCGATGGTGACCTGTCTTACCGTATACTCCATACCGTCCCCCTGCAAGTATCATCCTTTTTCCATCAAGGTTTCCCGTTCAGCTTTCAAGAAGATTCCTGATCACCTTTGTGATCGTCGATTCCCCTTTGTGGTTCCATCTGAACTGCACATCGCTTCCGACAGACGGTTTTTCCTTTAAATCGGCTGAAAGCTTTGCGGGGATTAAAAGTTCCCAATACCTGACGTGAAAAATATCTCCCTCGATTGATTCGACGACGCCTAAATGCTGCTCAAAAATTTGCATGAATCCTTCCTGAACCTTGACCTTTCGGTAAGCAGGGAATTCTTTATTGATCTCCTCCAGTTTCTTCTCATCTTCCAGCCTGGCAAAGTCCGCGCTTTCGATCAGCCTTCCTTTGATGACCGATACATCGTCGCAAAGCGGCAGGCACATCAGCGCATCAAAGGTATTTCCTTCAGCATCCGTAATCCCGACTTCCGCGCCGCGTTTAAACCCGAATCTCGGATAATAATCCGGTTCGCCCATCAGCGCGATGGCCGCAATGCCTGCCTCTTTGGCAAGCCTGATGGTTTCCCGCATCAGGGCGCCGCCTATGTCGTTTCCCTCAAGCGTGGGCTCCACGGCCAAAGGCCCGAAGGTGGCGATTTCCTGCCGGACATCACCGTCAACCAGCCAGGCCCGTGTATAATATACCGCCCCCACGATCCTGCCGTCGAGTTCAGCGATCCGGCTGATTTCCGGAAGGTAATCGTCTGATTCCCTGATAATGCGGATCAGAAAATGCTCCGTGCATCCCGGCCAATATTTGTTCCAGAAACTGCGCATGGCCATGAGTTCGGTTGCTCTGTAATCCTCCGGCTTTTCCGGCCTGATGATCAAATGGTCAATCATCGTTCAAGCTTCCTCCTGCTTTGAAATCAACATGATCCCTGAAGTACTTCATCATATCATTCGTCAGGCTCAGCTCGTTCGGCTGCAGCACAATATCCTCTCTTCTGACCCATTCGGCGTATTTCAGTTCATTTCTGTCCATATGAATCTCACCATCCCCGTCTGCCTCACAGAAGAAACCAAGCAGCAGATCCTGTGCCATGCCCCAGGGCTGAGATTGATAGTAACGGATGTTTTTGACCCTGACACCGGTCTCTTCCAGCACCTCGCGCTGCACGGTCTGTTCGGCGGTCTCTCCGATCTCCGTGAAACCCGCAACCAACGCGTTGTGTGCATAACCGGTCCGGTACCTTGTAATCAGAAGACAGTCGCCTTTCACCACGCCGACGATTACAGCGGGATTGATTCTCGGATAGATCACATGACCGCACTGCCTGCACTGCAAGGCCCGCTCCGTCCCGTGAAAGCCGTTGACGCCTCCGCATCTCCCGCAATAGTGATTGTCCGCATACCATCTCCACAGATGATAAGCTGTAAAAGCGGCAAAAAGCTCAGTCCCTCCGCCGAGGTCCCGCAGTTCCCGGATCGTCCTGTATTCGCATCCCGAAGGTATTGTTCTTTCCGACCCGGATGACAGAAAATAGCGGGCTTCATTGACGGAAAAAAGATACACCGGTTCACAGGCCGAAACATCTTTTCCGGTTGTAAAGCAGATTCTCCCGTCCCGAATCCGGACCAGGAGCTTCCCTTCATCATCGAAAAGAAGGATATAATCATCCTCTTCCGGCACTCCCGGCGCAAAAGCGTTATTCATTCTGTCAGGTGATATATCCTGAATCACGGTTTAGTCTCCTCGCTTTCCTGTCATCCTCCATTCAAATGATTATACCGCTAAACAGGCTAAAAGGAAACCGGCTCCTGACGGAACCGGTCGAAAAATGTCATTGTATCAGTTCAGTTCATCCGCCGCGGATATCATTCTGCGGTTTTCAGCGCCGCCACCATATCAATATGCCTGTTCTTCCGGGCAACCATCAGACCAACAATCAGCGACACGCCGAAGGTCAGCAGGATACTGATCAGCCAGGTCGGCAGACCCAGCACCAGTTTCAGTTCATATTCGGAAGCCAGCGCCGTCAGCAGATACTGCAGCACACCGACGCCGACCGGAACACCGATCAGGATCCCCAGTACAGTCAGCCAAAGGTTTTGACTGATCAGCAGCCGGCCGATCTTGGAGTCCTTAAAACCGACCACCTTCAGCGTTGCCATCTCCCGGTAGCGCTCAGTGTAGCTCATCACGCCCAGATTGTACAGCACCACAATGCCCAGGATCACTGCCGCAATCACCAGCAGCCAGATCATCTTGTTCATCAGATCCATGAAAACATCGAAGGAATCCATGATCGACTGCTTGCTCTGCCGGTTCAGGATCCGGGCATCCTCCGGAATCTCCGGCGCGTCCGTGAACACGGAGCCGACCGTATAGGCAATCCCCGTCTTGTCCGCAAAGGTATCCGTCATGACAATGCCTTCCGTCATGGAATCCAGCACCCCGGCGACAGGGACGGTATAATGATCGCTGCTGTCATAGGGCGAGAAGGACAGTTCGTCCCCCTTCTTCAGGTGATACTCCCGTGCAATCCTCGAACAGATATAAGCCCCGTCGTCCGTCAGCGGAATGATCTTCATATCCTCATCGGCAAAGCGGACCTTGTCACGGGTAATCGAATAGATTTCCAGGGAATACCCCCTGTCGCCGATCTGGACCGCTCGCGAAGCGGCCCAGTCTGCGTCCAGGGATTCCGCCAGCTTCTTCCCTTCCTCCTGCGTCATGTTATCGGTATCCAGGTTCACCCGGGTCGTATAGTTGATCGCCTTTTCATAGAAAATATCCAGGAAGGCGTCCATGGTATCCTTCATTCCCAGGCCGCCGACCAGCAACACCATACACCCGACAATTCCAAAGAGCGTCATCAGGCTCCGGGCCTTATGCCGGACACAGTCCCGGAGATTCCACTTTGTGCCGAAGCCCAACCGCTTGAACCGTTTTGTTTCCTCAAACCGCAGGTGTTTCATCCTCTTCGGGGAATACGGCCGCAGCGCATCCGCCGCGGTACCCTGCAGCATCTTCCGCACGGACAGGAACCCGATGAACATCAGGAACGCGTTGATCCCGATGAGCACAAGCCACGTAAAGCCCGGCGCGTGCAGCGTCCAGGACGGCATATCGATATAGGTCGCCATCGCGCCGTCCGGATTCATGATAAACCAGCCCAGACCGTATCCGATCCCGATCCCCAGGATGGTGCCGAGCAGTCCGATGATCAGCGCATAGGCCGAGTAATGAACCAGGATCCGCCTGTCCTTGAACCCCAACGCCTTGAACGTACCGATCTGGGTCTTCTCGCTGGCGCAGATCCGGTGCATGGTGGTCACCATCGTCAGGATCGCGATGGCCAGGAAAAGCACCGGCAGGATGGAGGCCATGGTCTTTCCTTCGTTTACTTCGCCCTGCGCCTCCGCCCAGGAAACCGTTTCATCCTTTGACAGAATCAGCCTCGTACTCCCCAGCGCTTTGTCCGCCGCCTCCACAAAAGCCGCTTTATCCAGGGAGGATTTGACGTTGATCTGGTGATACAGGGAGCCGATCAACGCTTTATACAGCGCCGGAATGGAACGGTCCAGCATGGCCGGTGAGATATACACGAAACCGTAGGAAGAATAATCCGGCATCATCTGGGTCGAATCCGGCAGACAGATCAGGTATTCACTGGATTTCACCAGTCCCCTGACGGTTCCCGAGACCGTAATCGTCTGATAAATCAGCGTCAGCGGATCGCCGACGGAGATCCCGTTGGCGGCCGCATAGGAATCCGAAAGCCAGAATCCGTCAGGGTCCTCCGCATTGTACGGTTCTCCCTGCATGACCAGCACTCCGGATACGTTCATGTTCTCGCTGACAGTCAGTGCCAGCGTATCCGTATCATCCTTCACCGAGACATTCAGGGACAGAAACCGGGTCGCGTCGTCCACACCGTCGATGGCTTTCACCGCATCCAGGTCTTCCGGACTGAAGCCCTTGTCGGAATAGATCCGGAAATCGGCAAACCCGGTCGCATTATAGATCTCCCCGGTATTCACTTCCAGGGAATACCATTCCACATTGAACCCCAGAAAGACGCCGACACCCAGCGCGACCATAATCACCATAGAGATGAACTGGGCTTTGTACTGCCACAGCGTCCGGAACAGTTTCTTTAACAACATTACCAGTCCACCTCTTCCACCGACAGGGGATGATCCTGTTCCTCGCAGGATTTGATCTTCCCGTTCTTCACCCGGATGACCACATCCGCCATCTTCGCGATATTCTGGTTGTGCGTAACAATAATAATCGTCTTTCCCATATCCCGCGCCATGGAAAGCAGCAGTTTCAGCACCATGACGCCTGTTTCGGAATCCAGCGCGCCGGTCGGTTCATCGCACAGCAGGATGTGGGGATTCTTTGCCAGCGCCCGGGCAATGGAAACGCGCTGCTGCTCTCCCCCGGAGAGTTCCGACGGGAACTGATGGATATGATCCTCCAGGCCGACAGCTCTCAGCATATCATGGCTGGAAAGGGGATCAGGCGCGATCTCCTTCACCAGCGCTACATTTTCAATCACGGTCAGCGTCGGAATCAGATTGTAGCTCTGGAACACAAACCCCACGGACGCGGCGCGGTATTCCGCCAGTTCGTTCGGGGGCAGGGTGGAAATATCCTTTCCATTTACAACAATCGTCCCCTCCGTCGGGCTGTCCAGGCCGCCGAGCATGTTCAGCAGTGTACTCTTCCCCGCGCCGCTGGGCCCCAGAATCACGATAAACTTTCCTTCCTCCATGCTGAGATTCACATGATCCAGCGCCCGCTGCTCATGATCCCCGTTCCGGTAGACTCTCGAGACATCCCTGAATTCAACAATGGCCATGATGTTCTTTCCCCTTTTCCATACAGTCACATAAAAAAAGATAAGCGTGTTAGTTTAAACTAACCGCTATGAAGTATAGTTATACGAGACTAACATGTCAAGTCTTTTTTTCTATATTCATCTTTCCGCCTGCAGGCGGCGTATATTCAATCAAGATCCCCGTTATCCGTCTCTGTCACATAAATCTTGCGGTAGTTTGATGCCTGGGCAGTTTCTTCATGCAGGCTGCCGATCTCCCCAGTCTCCCCGGCACAACGCACCGTGTTCTTCCCCGCGGCCTTTGCCCTGTACAGGGCGGCGTCAGTTCTGGCCACCAATGAATCGGAATCCTCTCCGGGAAGAGCCCGGGCCACCCCGAAACTGGCGGATATACTTCCGCATTTTTCAAACTCAAGTTTCCCGGTTTCGATCCGCATTTCCTCCGCGAATGCCGCGGCTTCTTCTTCCGTCATGCCGGGCAGCATAATCATGAATTCCTCACCGCCCCACCGTCCGGCCGGAGCGCCCTTGCCCAGTTTCCGGACCGTACGGCGGATCAGGCCGGAGAGTTCTATCAGCACCAGATCGCCTTCCTGATGGCCGTAAGTATCATTAATATGCTTAAAATCGTCCAGATCAATCATCACAAGGCAGGTCGCATTCTCCCCTTCTGGATCCTGACTCTTCTCCTCAACCCGCTGAGTGATCCGACGCTGGATCTCACCCCGGTTATACAGTTTTGTCAACTGGTCCGTAATCGCCATCCGGGAAAGGGTATCGTTCGCCTCCATCACCTCGGCGGTCGCGGTATTGATAAAGTTGACCAGCCTGTTGATCATGGACATGGTCGATTCGTTGTTTTCCGGTTCCTTACGGACCTCCACTTCTTTCTGCCCGGCAGCTTCCCCTTCCCGCATTCCCGCGATAATCAGCGTCAGGTTATGATGATCCATACAGCCTTCCCAGCGGATCAGTTCCCCGGAAGTGCAGAATCCGTAAGTAGGCGCGATCCGATGAAAGGGGATAATCTCCCGGGTAGCATCCGTTCTGCCCCAGAACGTTTTTCTGCCGAAGCAGTCAAAGACAGAGATCACCTCGGGAGCAAACTCCCCGATCTTCTGCGCGCATTGCATGACATCCTGCATGATGGTTTCCGGATCGCCGTATGTCACGTGCAGGATACAGCCTTCCGGAATCATTGTGCTCATCGTCAGCGCGCCGTTTTCATCACAGGACAGGGCATGGCGCAGCAGCGTCCGGCCGTCATGCTCAACCGCGAACGGAAATTCCAGCGCATTGTAGAAAATATGGTCGTCATTGGGAATGCGCAGATAATGCTGATAAATCTGATAGGCAGGATGGCCGTCGAGCTCATGAACCACATTGCCGTCCGCCTTTGTAATCTTCAGCGGATATCCCAGCGGTTTCCACCCGCTGACATACGCGTACTGAATATGAAAATCCGACCCGCCGATAAATGTCATGAGAACGCCGGCCGAGTGAAAAGGCACATTTTTGGCAAACAGAAAAGCCTTGAATGTATTGTCACCGAAAGCGCCTCCGCCCCAGACAGGGATATCTTCCGGTATTTCCTGCTGAATGATCTTGCAGACCTTCCGGATCGGGACCGTATCGATCGTCGTGATGACCTCGATCGCTTTCACATCCCGCAGGTTTTCCATGCATTCACGAAGGCCTTCCCGGAACAGCGAAGTATCTCCCTCATTCACAGGAAAGAATTTCGGGTACGCAAAGCTGTCCTGCTTTTCAAAAACCATACAGGAAACCACAAGCTTTTCCGCGGATACGCTGCCGTCATAAATACAGCCGGAAGCGGAAGAACCCACATACGCCGCTTCCGGAATGATCTCGTCAATCACCGCGCAGGCTTCCGCTATATTGCTTTCCTCCGCGCCGTCGGAAAACAAGTGAATCAGGACTGCCCCGGCGCCCAGCCGGGCTTTCCATTCGGACACGGTTTCCTGAAAAGCTGCTTTTTCTCGATAGACTGTCTGAAACTGTTTCATCTTATCATTTCTCTCCCGTATGGTGTTCCGTTTTCAATTGCATCCGTTCCCGTCTATTATAAACCCTAAAGGCGGCATGAAGTCAAGTCGATTCTTTTTTCAGGGTATTCATGCGCCTGTTTATTCGTTTTTCGGATGCGCCGGAACCATTGGAACGAAAAAGAAACCGATAAGATGACAGTGTCAGATAATATACAGATCCCATTCATCGGAAAGGCGGTCCCTGCACTCCTGGATGAATTCGGAAAGCGTTTTGTTCTTCGCAAAATCAATCAGCAGGCCGTTCATTCTTTCCCACAGACAGGCATTGACAGCGCTTCGCAGGCTTCGTCCGTTTTCATCCCCGGAACCGCCGGTCTCTTCCAGAATGCTGTTATCCAGCGCGTTCAGAATCTCCTCTACGCTGATTTTTTCTGCCGCCCTGGACAGTGCATATCCTCCGCGCAGCCCTTTCTGGGAACGGATCAGACCGGCCTGTTTCAGCTGCGTCAGGATCTGTTCCAGATATTTCTGGGAGATATTCTGTCTTTCCGCGATATCCGGCGCAGATACGCTGCTTCCGTTTTCCGCATACAGTGCGATATCGGCCAGCGCCAGCATTCCGTATTCAACTCTGGTGGAAATTCTCATTGCGGATGATCCTTTCTGAAAATCAGACAAAGGATGAGCACAGCCCATCCTTTGTCCTGTCCGTCCTGTCTTACTCGCTCACGCCGCCGCCCTCAAGCACCAGGCTTTCCTCATAATCCAGGCCGTAGGTGTCCACCAGCGTGGCTTCATAGTCCTTGTGGAAGAAATTCTCCGCCGCCAGCGCCTTGATTTCATCGTTGATCCAGGCCAGCAGCGTCTCATTTCCCTTGCTGACTGCCGGCGCGATGGTGTCCTGGCTGCCGAGGGAAGGAATACCGACCGTATAGCCCGTATTCTCCAGCGCATAGGCAATCACTTCCGTATTGTCGTTCGCCCAGGCCACCGCATTGCCGTTCTCCAGCGCGTTCTTAGCATTGGCATAGGTGTCATACTTCTGCAGTGTAATTTCCGGGTTATTCTTGATCAGGTAATCCTCCGCCGTTGTACCGGAGATCACGATCACCTGATCCCCTTCCTTGATTTCGCTCAGATCTTTGATTACCCGGCTGTCCGGAGAAACAACGCCCAGCGCGACGTTCATGTAAGGCAGCGCGAAATCGACCTTCTCCGCCCGCTCAGCCGTCACCGTGAAGTTTGCCAGGATGATATCCACCTTGCCGGTCTCCAGGTATTCCACGCGGTTCGCCGCTTCGGTGGAAACATAGTTAACCGTCAGTCCCAGATCTTCACCGATCCGCTTCGCGAAGTAAACATCATAGCCCTGATAGTCGCCGTTCTCGTCCACATAGCCGAAAGGGTTCTTGTCAGAGAATACGCCGATGTTGATTGTCCCGCTCGCCTTGATTTCGTCCAGTGTCCTATATACCTTACCGCTCTCGGCATTCGCAGCCGCCAGGGAAAAAACCATTGTCAGAAGAACCAGTACCGCCGTAATCTTTTTCACTGTATTATTCATAATCATAATCTCCTTTTCGGGCTTTGCCCATTTTTTGTGTTCACCAATCAACTGTTCCATATTAAGAGTATTCGGCCGAAGGGGTTCGGGGGCGATCGGAAAGCCCCCGATCTTTTTCCTTGGTTGTCCTTGAGTATTCGAATGACTGCAGAAATCTGCGGGCCAGGTCGGTCTTCGGATGGTCGAAGAATTCCTCCGGGGTTGTATCGTCCCGGATCTTTCCCTTATCCAGCAGGATAATCCGGTCCGCGACCGCTCTGGCAAACTGCATCTCATGCGTCACAATAAGCATGGTCTTGTTCTGATCCGCCAGCTGCAGAATGACCTCCAGCACCTCCCGGACCATCTCCGGGTCCAGCGCCGCCGTCACCTCGTCAAACAGCAGGATCTCGGGGTGCATACACAGCGCTCTGACAATCGCCACCCGCTGTTTCTGCCCGCCGGACAACTGTCTGGGATAGCTGTCCGCCTTATCCGCAAGGCCGATGCGTGTCAGCAATGTCATCGCTTCTGCTTTCACCTCCTCCTTCTGCCTGTGCTGGGCCTTCATGGGCGCCAGCAGAATATTGTTCATCACCGTCAGGTGAGGAAACAGCTCATAGCTCTGGAAAACCATACCGATTTTCTGCCGGATCTGCGGCAGATCCTTCGCGTCTGCCCTGATCTGCTGATCTCCGAGGCGGATCTCGCCGCTCTGGACCTCCTCCAGGGCATTGATGCAGCGCAGGAGGGTGCTCTTCCCGCTGCCGCTGGGGCCGACGATCACAATGACTTCTCCCTTGCGCACCTGCAAACTGACGTCATCGAGCACTGTCTGGCTTTCATACTTCTTCGTCACATGCCCGATCGTCAGGACCGGTTCCGCCATCGTCTCACCCCCATCGCTTCTCAAGCCTCCTGGCCAGCAGGCTCACCGGCCAGCAAAGCAGGAAATAAAGCAGGAATATTGTCAGATAGACACCGAACGCCGCATTCGGGCTGGATTTCCGGTTGGCCTCGATGATCTGCTGGCCCACTTTCAGGATCTCCACCACGCCGATCATCAGCACCAGGCTGGTCGTCTTGATCATCCGGGTAATCAGATTAATGGACTGCGGGATCAGTCGTCTGAGCGCCTGGGGCAGGATCACGAAGCGGAACACCTGCGGCCGGCTGAGGCCGAGGGCCATCGCGCTCTCGTACTGAATCGCCGGTACGCTGGTCACAGCCCCGCGAACCAGATCGCTCATCTCCGCCGTTCCCCACAGGGAGAACACAATGATTGAGGACAGTTCGCCGGAGAGGTTCCATCCGAAGGCCTTCGCCGTTCCGAAGAAAACGATAAACAGCAGCACCATCTGCGGCATAATGTGGATAAACTCAAGATAACACCGCATCAGGACCCGGCCGATCCCGTTTTTCCTGCCTACCAGGATCCCCAGCAATGTTCCGAGAACCATACTGACGGCAATGGAAATCAGGCTGATCTGCAGCGCTGTCCACAGGCCGCCCAGCAACCGGGCGAAGTTCTTCCCCTTGAACAGGACTTCAAGCCCCAAACTCTGCATACCGGACCCTCCTTTCGAGCAGGCTTCCCAGGAGGGAAACCGGAAGCAGAATCAGCAGGTAGAACACCACCAGGAGTACCAGACATTCTGTCGTTTTATAGTACAGGCCGATCTGGTCCTTCGCGGTGAACATCAGGTCCATCAGGCTGATGGCGGAAAACACGCTGGTCTCTTTCAGCAGGAAAATCACGTTGGCAGTGATCCCGGGAATACTGATTGCAAATGCCTGGGGCAGAATCACATACCGGAAGGTCTGCAGCACCGTCAGCCCGAGGCTGAGCGCGCTTTCATGCTGAATCTTCCCGACGGCCTCCAGACCGCTGCGGAAAGCCTCAGCCATATAGCTTCCGCCGAGGAAAGCCAGACCCACGACGCCGCAGGTTTCCGGGTCGGTTTTGATACCGATCTTCGGCAGCCCGTAGTAGATGAAGAACAGCTGGACCAGGAGCGGTGTATTCCGGCTGAGTTCAATATAGACCGAGGCCAGCTGCTTCAGCACCGGAATCTTCATGTGGCGGACCACCGAACACAGCAGGCCGACAAGCATGGCAAAGATAATGCCGAGCACACCGATCCGGACGGTCAGCACCGCCGCTTTTCCGTAAAGCGGCAGAATCTTCGCCACATATTCCCAGTCCACGCTGATGCCATCCTCTCACATTATTACCGAAGGTCCAGGGCGATCGGAAAGTCCTGGTCGCAGTCGTAGCTGCGAAATCTTAGCTGATCGCTTTAAATCCTTTCTCGAGATCAGAAAGAATATCGTCAATATGCTCGGTCCCGATGGATAGCCGGATCGTGTTCGGTTTAATGCCCTGATCCAGCAGTTCCTCTTCCGACAGCTGGGAGTGCGTCGTGGAAGCCGGATGGATCACCAGGCTCTTCACGTCCGCCACATTGGCCAGCAGGGAGAAAATCTCCAGATGGTCGATGAACGCCCAGGCTTCCTTCTGTCCGCCTTTGATCTCAAAGGTGAAGATTGAAGCGCCGCCGTTCGGGAAATACCGCTGATACACCGCGTGGTCCGGAT
>Ga0310690_10008745_pt1 | contig 12794 bp, 9 predicted proteins | sample AusTroGonzalo_MG_2_FD_207661 | JGI IMG/M metagenome (GOLD analysis project Ga0310690, IMG submission 207661) | Bovine rumen microbial communities from tropical cattle in Woodstock, Queensland, Australia - Gonzalo_04 (v2) (version 2) | ecosystem: Host-associated > Mammals > Digestive system >...
TCAAGGCCTTCCACGATGCCCGAGAAATACCCCCTACCGAGTTGGCTATCCTCGTGGTAGCAGCCAGGTTCTGTCCCGACTACGTGGAACTGTTGGCGAAGGAAAAGCAGACACGTGCCTTCATCATCATCTCAGCCGGATTCGGCGAGGAGACGAAGGCTGGTGCGGAACTCGAACAACGCATTCTCGACACCTGCGAGCAATATGGCGCTGCACTCATCGGACCTAACTGCATTGGTCTGCTGAACCGCAACCACCATAGCGTGTTCACCCTGCCCATCCCGAACCTGCATCCCAGCGGAGCCGACTTCGTCAGCGGTTCCGGTGCCACAGCGGTCTTCATCCTCGAGAGTGCTGTCATCAAGGGACTACGGTTCAACAGCGTGTGGAGCATCGGCAACGGCAAGCAGATCGGCATCGAAGATGTGCTGCAGTATATGGACGAACACTTCGACCCCGAGACCGACTCGAAAGTCAAGCTGCTCTATATCGAGAACATCAGCAACCCCGACAAGTTGTTGTTCCACGCAGGAAGCCTCATCCGTAAAGGCTGCCGCATCGCTGCCATCAAAGCAGGATCGTCAGAGAGTGGAAGTCGCGCGGCCTCCTCTCATACAGGAGCGATTGCTTCCAGCGACTCTGCTGTCGAGGCCCTCTTCCGTAAGGCAGGCATCGTGCGCTGCTTCTCCCGAGAGGAACTTACCACTGTAGGCAGCATCTTCACCCTGCCCCCACTCAATGGCAAGAACTTTGCGATTGTCACCCATGCGGGAGGCCCGGGCGTCATGCTTACCGATGCCCTCTCGAAAGGCGGGCTCAGCGTCCCCAAAATTGAAAGCGAGGCTGCTGAAGAGCTGAAGACGAAACTCTTCCCTGGATCATCAGTGGCTAACCCCATAGATTTCCTCGCCACAGGCACCGCCGAACAACTTGGTACTGTCATCGACTACTGCGAAAACAAGTTCGACAACATCGATGCCATCGCCGTCATTTACGGCACGCCTGGCCTCACCCAACTCTACGAGGCCTACGATGTACTCGACAAGAAGATTCGCGAGTGCAAGAAACCCATCTTCCCCGTCCTCCCGAGCTTACATACCGCAGGTGCTGAGGTGGCGGAATTCCTGGCCAAGGGACATGTGAATTTCAGCGACGAGGTGACGCTGGCCACCGCCCTGAGTCAGATTATGCGAACCCCGCAACCGGCATCACCTGAGTTGGAGCTCTATGGCGTCGACGTGCCAAAGATCCGCGAGATTATCTACCGCGAAACCAACCGTCTGAAATTTGAAGGCATCACGAGTGGCTACCTGGCCCCTGACACTGTGCGCGAACTGCTCTCCTGTGCCGGTATCCCGCTGGTGCCCGAGATGGTCAGCATCTCCAAGGAAGGACTCACCGCCTTCGCCGAGAAAGTGGGTTATCCGGTTGTAGCAAAGGTGGTAGGACCCGTGCATAAGAGCGACGTGGGTGGTGTGGCCCTGAACATCCGCACCCCCGAACATCTGGCCCTCGAGTTCGATCGTATGATGCAGATTCCCGATGCCACAGGTGTGATGGTGCAGAAAATGCTGAAAGGCTCAGAACTCTTCATCGGTGCGAAATACGAGACGCGTTTCGGCCATGTGGTACTCTGTGGTCTGGGTGGCATCTTCGTCGAAGTGCTGAAGGATGTGTCCTCAGGTCTGGCACCTTTAAGTTATGCCGAGGCCTATTCGATGATCCACTCCCTGCGCGGCTATAAGATCCTAAAAGGTACACGCGGTCAACAAGGCATCAACGAACAGAAATATGCCGAGATCATTGTGCGTCTCTCCACCCTGCTCCGCTTCGCGACGGAGATCAAGGAGATGGACATCAATCCGCTACTCGCCGACGGCTCTGACATCGTCGCCGTCGATGCCCGTATCCTCATAGAGAGATAATACCTACAATATTATCTTGCTTATTCATAACACTATTTTCTAAAAGATTTGGTGTTATCAGAATATGTTCGTAACTTTGCAAGCAATCACGACAAAAAACAATCAATATAATGGAACAACAGAAACGTTACGGTCATTTCGACGACCAGCATCGCGAGTATGTCATTACAGACCCGCAGACACCATGGCCATGGATTAACTATCTTGGCAACGAGGACTTCTTCTCTCTCATCTCTAACACCGCTGGTGGATACTCTTTCTACAAGGACGCCAAATTCCGTCGCATCACCCGTTACCGCTACAATAACGTACCGATGGACAATGGTGGTCGCTACTTTTACATTAAGGATGGTGACAGCGTATGGAACCCAGGATGGAAACCCTGCAAGACACCGCTCGACTTCTACGAGTGCCGTCATGGCATGAGTTACACCCGTATCACAGGTCGTAAGAACGGCGTCGAGGCATCTGTGCTGTTCTTTGTGCCATTGAAGAAATGGGCTGAGGTACAAAAGTTAACGCTGAAGAATGAGTCTAACGAGGTGAAGACCTTGAAGCTCTTCTCGTTCGAGGAGTGGTGTCTCTGGAATGCCGCTACCGATATGGAGAACTTCCAACGCAATTTCTCGACGGGCGAGGTGGAGATTGAAGGAAGCACCATCTACCACAAGACCGAATATCGTGAGCGCCGCAACCACTATGCATTCTATCATGTGAATGCAGAGATTCAAGGCTTCGATACCGACCGCGAGACCTTCGTCGGACTCTACAACGAGTTTGCCGATCCGCAGGCTGTGATGGAGGGTAAGCCCCGCAACTCTCACGCCCATGGCTGGAGCCCCATCGCCTCGCATTATATCGAGATTACCCTACAGCCAGGCGAGAGCAAGGACTTCGTGTTCCTCCTTGGCTATATCGAGAATGAACAGGACGAGAAATTCTCTGCCCCTCAGGTCATCAACAAGCAGAAGGCACACGCCCTCATCGCCGAGCTCGACACCACAGAGAAGGTCGACAAGGCATTTGCTGAACTCTGCGAATACTGGGATGCACTTCTTAATATATATAAGGTGAAGACCGGCAACGACAAGCTCGACCGCATGGTGAACATCTGGAACCAGTATCAGTGCATGGTCACCTTCAACTTCTCTCGCAGTGCTTCGTTCTTCGAGAGTGGTGTGGGCCGTGGCATGGGTTTCCGCGATTCGAATCAGGACCTTGTGGGCTTTGTGCACCAGATTCCGCCACGTGCCCGTCAGCGCATCATCGACATCGCCTCCACCCAGTTCCCCGACGGCGGCTGCTATCACCAGTATCAGCCCCTTACCAAACGCGGCAACAACGACATCGGTGGTGGCTTCAACGACGACCCCTGCTGGCTCATCTTCGGCACCGTGGCTTACATCAAGGAGACGGGCGACTTCTCGATTCTCGACGAGATGGTGCCCTTCGACAACCAGCCCGGTTCTGAGGTCACGCTCTTCGAGCACCTCAAGATTTCGATGGATCATGTCATCAAGAACCTCGGTCCTCACATGCTCCCACTTATCGGCCGTGCCGACTGGAACGACTGTCTCAACCTCAACTGCTTCTCATGGGATCCCAACGAGAGTTTCCAGACCACAGAGAATGTCTCTGAAGGCACCAAGGCAGAGTCACTGATGATCGCCGGTCTCTTCGTCGTCACTGGTAAGGACTATGTCGCTCTCTGCCAGAAACTCTCTGAATATTCCGATAACTCCGAGTACTCCGACGAAGCCGCCCGCATGCAGCAGGCTGTCGATGCCATGATCGAGGCTGTGAAGAAGCACGGCTGGGATGGCGAGTGGTATCTGCGTGCCTACGATTTCTATGGTCGCAAGATCGGCTCTAACGAGTGCGAAGAGGCCAAGATCTTTATCGAGTCTCAAGGCTGGTGTACGATGGCCGAGATCGGCGCTGAAGAGGGTATGGTGGCCAAGTCATTGGATTCTTGTAAGAAATACCTCGAGTGCGAGCATGGTATGGTACTCAACAATCCCGCCTTCACTAAGTATATCTACGAATACGGTGAGATTTCAAGCTATCCCGAGGGTTACAAGGAGAATGCCGGTATCTTCTGCCACAACAATCCTTGGGTTATTATCGGCGAGTGTATCGCAGGCCGCGGCAACGATGCCTGGAGCCACTACGCTAAGATTCTGCCCTCATACGTTGAGGAGAAATACCAGACGCTGCACAAGGTGGAGCCTTACGTCAACTGTCAGATGGTAGCTGGAAAGGATGCCTATAAGCCTGGCGAGGGTAAGAACTCCTGGCTCACGGGTACAGCCGCCTGGATGTGGTACACTGTCTCAGAGTTCATCCTCGGCATCAAACCCGACTACGATGGCATCCGTATCGACCCCTGTCTGCCAGAGACGGCTACCGACTACACCGTTCAGCGTAAGTTCCGCGAGGCCGATTACACGATCACCATCCATCCTAACGGCTCGCAGAAGGGCGTCAAGACCATCACCCTTGATGGCAAACCCATTTCAGGCACCGTCATCCCCTACTCTGCCGGCAAGCACACCGTAGAGGTCACGATGTAACAATAAAGAACTCCCCGCTCAGTCGAGCGGGGAGTTACATTACACATCATCTCTGCAAAGCTGCCAACCTCGCAACATGGCGAAGTAATCGAGAGACGAAGTGCCGTTTTCCTGAATCGCCATCGCTGCGCCGACCATCATCCAGCGGGCGGGCTTGTCCGACGGAATGCCTATCGGCTCGTCGGGGTCGATACCGGTGAGACGGGAGACGTTGGCGATATAAGCCGTTGTGTCGTTCTCACTTGATGGAGCCCAGCGCGAGATGATGCCCCGGATGGTGTAGAGCCGGTACTTGTGATAATAGGTACGGGTGAGCAGATAGAAGGCTGCACGCCAACCATACTCTAAACTTTTGAACTGGCAGAACGCTCTGTCGTTTTGTTGGGCAGCAAGGCCCTTCCATTGATCCTTCGCTGTACGACGGATATTAAGTGGGTTGTGATTACGAATTCCTCTTGGTATTGCCATAATTCTATAATTGTTAAGTTGAAAAATATAAATGTCAGGAGTGAATAAGTTATAACTGTAATAACTTCGAGAGGAGGAAACCACCCCGAGGCATTAGCCTCAGGGCAGTTCCTGTACCAGTTTTCGATATAAGCCATACTTCACTTTCTCAACAATGCCCTCGCTGACGAAACGGTTGATGGCTTTCCATGCCGTTGGCTGCGAAGCTCCAAAGCAGTCCATAAACTGCTGGGTCTTGAACTCATCAGGCAACTTTCGGAAGCACTCATCATAGCGAGTCGTGCGGCGACGCTGTACAAACTCCTTGTTCTGGTCGGCGAAGTAGTTGAAAGCCATCTCGCCAAAATAGAACTGCTGGCACTTGTATTGGATCTCCATCGCCAAGCGGCAGAGCCGTTTATCCCTGTCATCCATCGTCAGGCTGCGAGACTCCTGCCACTCCTCCCAATGACGCATCAGGATAAAAGGCAACGAAACACCAATACCGTAATACGGAATACGCTTCAGCAAAGTGCGGTCAGCCTTATCGCCGTTAAACTCCGCAATCTCCAAGTGGTTGGTCTGCCACTCGTAGGTCTCATCATTCAGCGGTTCAATAGGCAGTTCACCCTCAACTTTATCCAGGCGGTAGGCCCAGGTCTTCAGCGTCTCATTGGCATCAGGATTTACCTGCTGGTGTCTATTGGCAAAGCCCTTGTCGGGCAGCGGAATAACAGCCAGGCGGGTACTCATACCAGTTCCGAAATTGCGCTGATTCACCTTGCGGTGCAGGGCATACGGCGTGCCGGTATAGATGAAGTTCCAGAACACGTTGAACATGCCCGTCACGCTTTCCTGATTGGCATACATCTGTCCGTCCTGCTCGTTGTGGAATGCCTTGAGTTCCAGTATCTCGCGGTCCTTCCAGTCACCGCCCTTGTTCTGCTTGGTGACGTTGTCCAGCTCGGCATCAAACGAGAACATGTGAAGATTCAAGGGCTGTCCCTGAACCGTCTCAACAGCCGCATTCATATGGCGGATAAACTCACCCGTAGCCGTTCTTGCTGGGTGAACACGAATACCGACAACTGGTCTCTTCAAAGCCTCGCCTTTCTGGGCCTTCGTAGAGGTTGAGCGCTCCGTACGGCCCTCTTTGTAGCGGTTCACAGCATCTATCAGGCACTGGTCAGCCTGGATCATCGGGTCGGCAATCTTCTTGTAGAATTTCTCCACGATGTTCTTACCGGCACCCGGGTCACCAATGATAAAGATGCTGTAGTTTAGTCGTCTTAGAATCTCCGGCTCGTACCAGAAGTGATACCACGAGCGGGTCATCAGCGTTCCGAACAATGCCGCACTGGAGAACCACACCGCCGCCAACTTATGCGGATGTACATTCAGAAACAGCTCTTTCATACAGGGATAATACTCTGCCATCTCCATCAGCTCCTCCGCCCACTGATCCATCGGCATCGCCGCATAGATATCGGTATCTTTTTCCCCTCCTAAGTTAGGAGGGGTGCCGGCAGGCGGAGTGGTCTGAACAAGTGCACCGGCCTTTTCCAACGCCTCCATCAACTCCTCCGGCTTCTTCTGCTTATACCGCCAGCCCATAATCGAACTCACGGTGCCAGCCACATCTTCACCCTCGGCAGCAAGGTCTTGTACCCATGGCAACTGTATCACCACCTCGGTAATCTTGGTAGGATTCTTACCTATCAAGTAGCGAAGATGATCACTCAGCTCCACCAGCGTATCGTGCCGATGGTTGGTGAGGTTCCTGCCGTCCATCCAAGCCTCGATGATTTTCGAAATGGGCACATCGTTGTATGTCACCACCTCCTGATCATCCACTGCCCCGACATTCTCAGCCCTTTGTCCAGTTTTCTTATCGGCCACAGCAGCAGTCTGAGTAGCACCACTATGACCAGCATGATACTCAGCATCATACTTCTTACCAAATTCTTCATTCTCATAATTAATCAACCGCTCTTCATCAATTAAGATAATATCATCACTCGTAGTCAAAAATGCACCCCTTGATGCATCCTTGCAAGCCTCATCGGGATTCAACCCCAACTTGGCAGAGAACGCCTTCTGGTTGTCAATCAGGTTGCCTACCGCTACATCAGCAATAAACACCACCTTCAATCCATGCCCCGAAGGCGTTACGAACACAAAGAGGATACGACGCTTGTCCTCGTCGGAAAGCTTCTCATAAGCCTCTTGCCACACCTTGCGGACATCGCCCTCGATGTGGTCAAAGTCTATCACACAGAGTCCGTTTAGCCTGCATGCCGACTGCTTTCTCCAAGCCCCCATCTTCTGACCCTTCGTCGAAGGCGTCTCAGCATAGGTAGCAATGAAAATCACAAACGGCAGGCTCTTCTTCAACGAGTCGCAGTAGGTTTGCATCTTCTTTGTCAAAGGCAGATTCTCGAAAGCCTCAGCCTTCTTCTTGCCGTCTTTCTGTTTGCGCAGACGTGCCGGTTCGTTGATGCAAAACTTCTGAAACTCCTCGTTTTTGGCCCACTCTTCCTGAAGATTTTCATCAGCAACGATGGAGGGCATTTGGTCCCTCCATCTGCGGTGCTCCTGGGTGAGCCAACGAGTCTGTGGGCTGCCCACCAACTGGTGAAGCAGCTGCTGCGTCACTATTTCTGTGGGCAGACGGAATTCTCGTTGATAACAAAACATTTATCAATCTCACTTGTTAATGAGTACAGCTCTCTCCTTATCTCCAACAATCCTTTAGCCTCAAATGTGAGCCAGGCCACGACCTTCTGCTCGTCCTTAACAAAACAGACCTTCAGCCTGTCTTTGTTCACTAGATACTCGCCTTTCGGCAAGGTAGGCTCCTCGATCTGAATGTCCTTCGTCAGCTTTGCCAGTTCCTTGTGGAAGAAGGCCGCCTTGTCAGGCACATCCTCCGGGCACTTCAATTCAACACACGTCAATGGATTCTTACCATTGGTAACATACCGCTTCGACTTACCCACCTTCTTTACGTCCTTCTGACTGGGCTCGCCCTGAGCCTGTGGGTCAACCTCTATCGAACCGTCATCATAGATCCGGGTGTTCGACTTAAACGACTTCTGCAGTTTCCGTCTTACAGAAATTTTGGTTTCAACTTGATCTTTATTCATGTCTTCCAATAAATTTTGATATTCAAGCGTCATAAATCTTCTTTTATTTTGAAACGAATTGCCCTAATTGAATCTTAATTTCCTTAATTATCTATTAGACAAATTCGAGATTAAAATTACGGGTAATTAGGGGAATTCGTTTCTTAAAAAACTACACCATTCCGATCTTATCAACGTAAATCGTCGTGGCTTGCATAGCCTCGCCGGTCTGCTGAGAGTTCCATTCACGAACCACCATAGAGCACTGCACCTTGTACTGATGCAGGGGATCGAACTTCGGACAATTCACAGCTCTCTCGCCGGTAATCTCACCGAGGAAAGAATCCGTTCCGTCCGTCAACTTGAGCATCACAGAGTTGATAACCTTCTGTTCGCCCGTCTTTTTGTCGGTGTACTGACGAGTAATCAGCCCCGACTGATTCAAAATTCTTACTGTTGCTTCCATTCTATAAAACAGTTAATGAATTTTTCCAACCTTATCCTTAATCTTCTTCCTTAATATTCGTGTTATTCGTGTCATTCGTGTTCACTTCTTCAACATAAACAACAAATAGTCCTTCGTCTCTGCCAGCACCTCGATGCCAATTTGGAAATACTCCTTTTCAGTGTCGAGTTCCAGCAACTTTATCAGTTGGTTCGCCAACTCAGCGTTGTTGAACTGAAGACTGCTCGAGCCCGGCTTGAACCTTACCTCGATGCCCCTCTGTCGGTTGAACATCAGCACCACATCGGTAGTCTGTCGGCTACGGGTCAGCAGCATGTGAGTCGAAAGCTTCTTAGCCACCATCTTCGAGTGCTCTACGTTAAGTGAAAAACGCTTGCCACCTTTCAGATTCAGTGAACAAGTGTTCTTCGGCAATCCAGTGCAAGTAGTCCTCATCGGGATCTCGATAATCTCCAAACCCAAGCTACTCAACTGGTCAGCCTCGCTACGTTCAGCCCGCTCTTCCTGCAGGTGCTGGTTCCATTCCTCGTGGATAGCCAGCCAAAAGTCCTTGCCGTAGATCGTCTTGGGATAGACGAAAGCCAGTGGGATGACGCTCTCAGCCTTGGCCTTCTCCAGATAGGCATCCAGCGTGGGTGGGTTCGATGTCAGGTGGTTAGTACGGTAGTACTGTGAGAACATACCAAAAAGTTCTCTAACGTGAAGGAATCTTTTGAATTCCTGTATCTCTGTTCTGTTCATAAGGCAGACAGTTTATTTAACGTCGCCCTCCTTTTAAGGCGACCTTTATAGTGATAAATAATGTACGTGAGAAAAACTGCCGTATCGTCACGACAGGGCAGGGTCCGGCAGTCCGCTGACCGCCAAAATGCTCTTTGACATGTTGATATATTAGTATGAAATTGTGAATTGATGTCTCATGAAGTCAATGAACGCTTGCAAACGGATTCCAGGCGTCCCCGGGTTTGCAAGCACAAAATTAGACATAAAAAAATCGCCCCAATTTTTTGGAGCGATTTGGTAACGATTTGGTAATAGTTTGGTAAAATCAGATCTGCGGAAGGTACGATTTCCCTAATTCTTCGGCTAATTTAAGGGCTATTTCGCGACACCATAGAAAGACGTCCTGATCCATGTTACTCACCTTTACCTTCTCCATATCGCGGACATCGTAATCCATGAATGAGCAACTGCAGATCCGCCTGATGTTGTTATAGTCGCATGGTATCTCCAGCGGCTTCTCAAAGGGCAAGGCCTTGATCTTGTCACACGACTTCTGCACGTCCACCGGATAATTACACGCCCAACGCAGATACCAGTAGGCACCCGCCCACTTCTGTTTCTGGTCGATTACCTTACCCTTGCCCACACATGCCGTCAGAGCCTTGGCCACCTGCTCATCGCTAAAGCCGTTGTTCATAGTCTGTGTACCCATATTCAAAGTGCCGATATTGATTTCCTTGGCTATAAAATTACCCGGACTGTATACCTTGATACAGAAACCGTCGTCTTTCTCCATGTCATTCTTCATCTTTCTTATCTATATTAATGGTTCGTGCAATATTGTTTCCTGGACTCTTCACGTCAATACCCGTTGTAGCTCCCGGCATAAACTGATAGACCTTCGCAGCTGCAGCCTCAGCCCGGGCCAGCTCCAGTGCTTCCAGACGCTTACGTTCATCGGCGAAGAGTTTATCTGCCTCAGATTTTACCTCGCTCCACCAGGATAGGCCTGAGAGCAGGTGTTCCATACCTTCAAAATACTCTTGAGTTTTCTGCAGACCTTTAGCATTCAGGCTCGCCCTTACGCGCTCCACAATTTCTGTGGGGCTGACAACGGTAGGTAAAGGGCTCTGATTGCTCATTGTCTAAGCGGGGGGTGTTGGAAGTCAAACGATGATGTCTACTAACGCTGAAATAAGAAATGGATGTTACCGCCATCCTGTCTGCCGCCAACGGATCTCCCAGATAAACCGCGAATGGGATACGTTCATATGAGCGTTCGTCCGCCAATAATTTGGCCGCCGTGCGCCTCGGACTACACAAGCCCGCTATCCGTTCCGTTCGTTTCATATCTGCTCGATTCATATACGAAAAAACGATTCGCCCGCTCTTGGTGCAAATCGTCTGCAAAGGTAATAAATATCCAGCTAATTAAATCAGGCTCCCCCCAAAAAATATCGTTAAAAAATCGTAAGATACAAAAGGCCATTTGGAAACACAGAAAATTATCCGTATCTCTGCATCTGTCAGCCTTCACATCAACAACATCTTTAGAGAAGATGAGTTGGAAGAGATTTCAGTAGTCAAGGAATCCTTGACAACTGCGAGGGACGGTAAGAAATACAAGACAAAATTCTATAATCTTGATGTCATTATTTCTGTCGGATATCGAGTCAAGTCAAAAAGAGGAACCAAGTTTAGACAATGGGCAAATTGTGTATTGAAAGAATACATCATTCGCGGATATGCCATCAATCAACAAGTTAAATTACACCATACATGATATATACCTCACAAAGATCCTCAACACAGTGCTTTTTTCAGGCATGTGGTTCATCGTCTTTATTTTCTTCTGGCAATTCTTGAATTCTGTCAGCAGGTGGCAGATAGTCAGAGGCCTTCTCTCTTGAAATCACGGAACGGCCAATCTGAGATTCCAGTTTCTTCCTGGCATCACCAGCTATTTTTCCACCTTTGCGAGCCACCTCTGCACTCTGCTTGAATCCTTTGGGATTCTGAGCCTTACTGATCTCTGTAGTTGAAGCCTCAGCCAAAATGTTCAGTGCCAGTTCGATGTTCGTCATGTTATCGCGCAGGCTCTCCTTCTTCAGTCCCTTATATTGCTTATACTGCTTTGTGGTCTTCCCACTCCAAGCCTGAGTGATGATATCTGTCAGCGAGGCATATTGCTGCCCTTCTTTCACACCAGCTCTATCCCATTCGTCCGTTAGTTCCTTACGGACCTCTATACTCTTCAGCCGCTGGTTAATCCATTTATCAGAGTAGCCTAACCTACGATAGTCAGCATATGCTTGTTCGAAATTCAACTCTGGGTCTTGCATCTGGTCAATGCGTCGTGCAGCCACCTCAGCCATCCATTGTTTAAAAGGCTCTGCCTTCTTAGAAGGAATAGACTCAATCAGTCGGAACATCTGCTCCATGTCAGCTACATCCGTCTTATACCTCTTTCCGTCCTTTGGCGATACCATTTTCAGTTGGTTACAATTTGTAACCGACTCATTACCTTCAGCCTTCAATCTGAATTTCAGCACTTTCCAGTAATTTTTGGCTCCATCATAATCAGGCTGATCTGTTAAAACCCAACATACGTCAACGATAGAGAAGAACCATTTCTGCTTCTCATCGTCCCACTCTGTTCGAACTTTCTGTTCTCCAAATAACTGAATCATTTCATTCTTTCCCATATCGTTTGCAAAGATACGATTAAACGAGTAAAAAGCCAAATTATTTTGGACTTTTTCGAGTGTGGACTCACAGGGGGCGGTTCTGAATGAGTCCTCGCTCACTGAGAGTCTCTGCTGAGCTCACATCGTGTTATGAGTTTACATTCCTCTCCGTCATGTAATCTAATGACAGGCAATTCGCTTTTGAAACGTTGTTCAAATTCATCAGAATTGTCTGTATGAATTGGTATAATCGCCTTTGGATTAAGAAATGAAATAACACTACTTAGGCTATCCATGTCGCAATGTCCACTGGTATGTAAATACACAAAATCGCTTCCTAAAATTTTAGCCAAACCTGGATTATATGCTTCATTCTTAGGATCAACGTATCCTTTCCACATCGAAAGATATTTTGTTTTCTTTCCAGGAATCTTTTCTATTAACATACTAAACTTATTATTGGGTCGTGCCAACAAAACATACCCTCTTTTGCTAAGTGTTTCCAAGAAATGATCATTTACTTTGAAATCAGTTTTGTCACGTTGGAGTACAATTGGAGGAAACTCTCCATACTGATAGAGAGAAGACTTCCCCCATAGTGTATCACCCTCAATGACAACATCCATGATCTTCTTCTGATAAGCATCTACAAAGAATGGCACTTTAGCTCTTAATGCTGCATGATATAAAGAGAAAATGCGATCTACGTTTGTGGACGACACATACACGATATGGCCACCACAATCATTGAGAGATTCCTCAAATCGATGTTGCAAAGATGTTTCTTTCTCCGATGCGGTAGGTGCGCGATTTATATTTGTAGCCTCACTAACCATATAGTCAACCTT
>Ga0310690_10008746_pt1 | contig 12794 bp, 4 predicted proteins | sample AusTroGonzalo_MG_2_FD_207661 | JGI IMG/M metagenome (GOLD analysis project Ga0310690, IMG submission 207661) | Bovine rumen microbial communities from tropical cattle in Woodstock, Queensland, Australia - Gonzalo_04 (v2) (version 2) | ecosystem: Host-associated > Mammals > Digestive system >...
CTGGGCGGTGAATGTCTCCATCACGGGTGAAACGAGTATTTGTACGGGCGAGAGCACGACGCTGACAGCCAGCGGAGCAAGTTCTTACGAGTGGAGAAAAGGAACCTCCACCACAGTCATCGGTACGGATGCGACGCTGACAGTCAGCACGAGCGGTACTTACTACGTGACGGGTCACGATGGCTACCATTGTCCGGGCACGGATAGTAAGACGGTGACGGTGCATGTGCCGCAACACGGCAGTGTGACCGAGAGCGTCTGTCCGAGCGATCTGCCCTACAGTTGGCATGGTACGGAATATCCCCAGGCAGGTGACTATACCTACAGTCATACGGACAACTACGGATGCTTGCAGGTGGACACACTGCATTTGGTGGTGGAGAACTGTGCACAGGATCCCACCGTTACGACAAACGCGGCTACCAGTATTACAGAAACTGCCGCAATACTTAACGGCACCATTGTCAACCCTGACAATGTGGCAATTACTGCGAAGGGCTTCGAGTGGAAGGCCACGGAGGAAGGCACATACGCGGCAGTTGACGTGACGGGCGAGGCGATGACCTACGATCTTGCCAGCCTGACTCCAAATACAGGTTATACCTACAAGGCATTCATTACCTACGGTGGAAATACCGTATATGGTGATGAGGTGACGTTTACCACGCCATGTTGGACCGTGAATGTGACCATTTTGGGTGAGAGCGAAATGTGCGAGGGTGCAAGTACGACGTTGACAGCCAGCGGTGCAAGCACTTACGAGTGGAGAAAAGGCACCACAACCTCCGATATTATCGGTACTGACGCAACGCTCGCTGTGAGCACGTCTGGCACCTACTATGTAAAAGGTTACGATGGTTACCATTGTCCGGGCACGGCAAGCAAGACGGTGACGGTGCATGGTGGTACGCACTATGTAGAAGAGGTAAGAGCATGTAATAGTTATGTGTGGCATGGGACAACATACATTAATTCGGGTGTTTATACATATCCTTATGTCAATGCTCAAGGCTGTGCAAGCGTAGATACGTTGAATCTCACTGTAATAAGTTGCGTTACATTACCAACAGTAACTACTTCATCTGTTTCCTACATTACCTCTACTACTGCCACTCTCAAGGGTACTATTTCTAACCCTGATAACATTACTATTTCTGCTCTTGGATTCGAATGGAAGGCATCGGTTGGCGGTACATATACACAATTGGATGGTTCGTGCTCTGGCAACAATATTACAGCTTCTCTTAACGAATTGTCACCTTATACCAGTTATACCTACCGTGCCTTTATCTCCTATGATGGACACATCGTTTATGGAAATGAGAAAACCTTCAATACGTTAGGGGTACCTACAGTGGTGTCTTCTAAACCTTGCACGGTTTCCTCTAATCATCCGGCTCAAGCAGCTCCGATGTACATGGGTAATGGTTATAATGGAGCGAACAATGGTCTGGAAACGGAGACCTCTGACGGTAGTCTTAACTCAGTGACGGATTATGAAGGGAATGAGTATCCTGTTGTTCAGATAGGTAGTCAATGTTGGTTGGCGGAGAATATGCGGTGTACACATTCTCCTTCTACGGGGACGCGTATTGCTTTTAAGACTAATTCTACTACTTCAATTCCATATACCTATTCAGGCAAAGTAGCACGTTGGTATTACAATGACAGCGTGACAGCCATTAATAATCATGATGGTCTGCTATACAATTGGAATGCAGCAGTTGATGTTTATAATGCTGCTTATGGGGAAGTGAGTGTCCAAACCAATAGTGATCGTGCGGTGAACATGGTTTTTAGTGGCAATAGGCAAGGTATATGTCCAAAGGGGTGGCATGTGCCGAGCAATAATGATTGGACGATTTTATCCGATTATGTAAATAGCCAAGACGAATACAAATGCGACAATTCAAATGGACGAACAGCTAAGTCTTTGGCCTCCAAAACGGGTTGGAATTATAGTCAAAATTTTTGTTCTGTTGGCAATACACCATCAATGAACAATGCTACTGGTTTTGATGCTAGGCCTTCAGGTGACTGTACGAATGGCTTTTACGGTAAAGGTAATCTGACATACATCTGGAGCTCTACGCAAAGTAGTTCAAACGAAGGAAATTTCTTCTATTTGAACTTCAGCGATGCTGTTATTCATAATAGCGGTAATGCTAAATACTATTGTTGTTCGGTACGTTGTCTTCGCGATGAGAATGCTTCTCCTGTTATTACCCCTACAGTTACGACTGGTAATGCGTCATCCGTGACAGTGGTTTCCGCTATTCTAAGTGCAACTATTACTAATCCAGACAATTTTACCATTACAGCTAAAGGTTTTGAGTGGAAGGAAACAGATGATGATGTTTATTCACAGGTCATAAGCGAAGGGGTTGGCAATAGCTTTGCGTCTAATGTTAACGGCCTTCATTCGAATACAAATTATACATATCGTGCTTTCATTACATATGGTAGTACCACGGTATATAGCGATGAAGCAACATTTTCTACTATCCCTGCCAGTGTTCCAGTAGGTGATGCTCAGCCCTGTCCAGGAGCTGCTACAGTTACAGATGTTGACCAAAACACCTATAATACAGTGCAGATTGGTACACAATGCTGGATGGCAGAGAACTTACGTACAAGGCACTATGCGAATGGTACTTTAATTTCATACGGTGGTACTAGTTCCAGTAGTACTGTCGGGTATTATTATAACTATTCTTCTTCTGGTATTGCACTTGAATCCCGAGGTTATCTATACAATTGGGCTGCCGTAATGCACGGTGCAGTTTCTTCCAATACTAATCCTTCTAGTGTGTTAGGGGTTTGTCCCATAGGTTGGCATGTGCCAAGTGATGCCGAGTGGACAGTGCTTGTGGACTATTTGAATAGTAAAAATGCATATTGTTGCGATAATAATAGTGAAAATATAGCTAAAGCATTAGCTGACGATTCAGGATGGAACAGTAGTACAAACGATTGTGCTTTGGGTAATGGACAAGGTACTAATGTTTCAGGATTTGCAGCTGTTCCGACGGGCTATTTTAGCGGTTCGTCGTTTTATTCTGTTGGAATCTATGCGTACTTTTGGTCGTCATCTCAGAGCGAGAGCAATGCAAATGCTTCAAGGGATTATTACCTATACTATAATAGAGCTGATATTAATCGTACTTACCATAATAAAGAAAACGGATACTCTGTTCGCTGTGTACGTGATATTCCGATTTCCTTGCTAACACATCCTACTGTAACTACTTCCGCTGCGACGGATGTAGCTGAAATATCATCTACGATTGCTGCAACGTTCTCAAATCCTGATAATGTAACTATTGCGGCAAAGGGATTTGAGTGGAAGGTTTCCGGTAGCGATAATTACACATCGGTTGACGTTATGGGTGAGCTCATGTCCTACGACCTCATTGGCCTTATTCCAGGTACAAGCTACACGTATCGTGCTTTCGTCACTTACAACGATACCACAGCTTATGGAGAGGAAATGACATTTACGACCAATCCGGCTAGCACGCTTACATCTGTCGTTAGCGAAAAGCCGTGTAACCCTGCCACACACCTCCCTCAGACAGGGACAACATATCATGGCAACGGATATAACGGTGCTAATCATGGTCTAGAGACTGTGAACGAAGATGGAAAAATTAATTCCGTGACTGACTACGATGGAAACGAATATCCTGTTGTGCAGATTGGGAGCCAGTGCTGGTTGGCGGAAAATATGAGGTGTACACATTCGCCGAAGACAGGAAGATACATTATAAGTACCTATAGATCTTTTCGGTCAAAATCTGCTGCATGGTATGATAACGATAGTGTTATGTGTGTTTCTAAAAACTATGGATTGTTATATAATTGGTGCGCCGCAATAGATACAAATTCTGTAGGATACACAGAGGTGGCAACCTCTAACCAATTGTTCTCCCAATATTGGTGGTTTTGCACGATAACAAGGGCTAGACAGGGCATCTGTCCGAAAGGATGGCATGTCCCAAGTGATTCGGAATGGACGACAATGGAGTCCGCCGCAAGTGGAACCACAATAAGTGCGACTTCAACAGGTTGGCGAGGAACTTATGCTGGCAAGCTTGCTTCGGGGGATGATTGGGCTGTTAGTAGTACCGTAGGAGCCCCTGGATATTACAGTAACACTTTGCGCAATAGTTCTGGTTTTTCGGCGGTACCTGCCGGTAGTCGTAATGCGACGACTGGATCCTTTTCTGAACCTTCAAATTCTACCTCTTTTTGGACAACATCAGAGTACTCATCCGAGTGTACCTATTATCGAAGTATCTCTTATTCCAATGTTGGTGTGTATCGTAATTATTTTAGCAAGACTGGTACCTTTTCTGTCCGCTGCCTCCGCGATTAACCAATTTACGAATTATTATTCATAATGCAGGGCGTGGCCATCAAGGCCGCGCCCTGCTTGCGTTTCACCCGTTTTCCGTCACCCTTATTTTTAACAGTTAATTGTTAAATAACTTTCGAAAAAAAATATTTTAATTTGTATGACTTGTTGTATTAAAAAAAGAGTATCTTTGCGGCGTTTATTCTCATTATTCACTTAAACTGAAAAAACATGAAAAACAATCAAAACATGGATTCTCAATAAACAAATATAACCCAAACGGGGCTGTTCCCATCGAAACAACCCCGTTTGTTTATTCTTACGAAGCCCGCCAACTGCTAACTGCTAACTGCTAACTGCCAACTGCCAACTGCTAACTACTAACTGCTAACTGCCTACAGGCTCCAGTACGTCATCTCCTTCACCACCTTCCTATACAGCCCTTTGATGTCGGCGAGGATACCCTTGCCTACGGACAGCTTCTGGAAATACTCTTCGGTGAGGTTCTCATATTCGCGGTGGGCGACGGCGGCGATGATCGCGTTGTAGGGACCGTCGGGCTGCGGCTTCAGGTCAATGTTGTAGCATTTCTTCACTTCGTCGGGATCGGCGAACGGATCCACCACATCCACCATGACACCGTAGTCCATCAATTCGTGGATGATATCGACCACCTTGGAGTTGCGGATGTCGGCCACATTCTCCTTGAAAGTGATGCCCATTACCAGCACTCGCGCGTTTTTGGCGGGTTTTCCCGAGGCGATGATTTGTTTCACCACCTTCTTGCCGATATATCCGCCCATGGAGTCGTTGATGAAACGACCGGCGGAAATCACCTGCGTGTGGTATTTCAGCTCAGCAGCCTTGTGGACGAGGTAGTAGGGATCGACACCGATGCAGTGACCTCCCACCAAACCCGGGGAGAACGGCAGGAAGTTCCATTTGGTGCCGGCAGCCTCCAGCACATCGTAGGTGTTGATGCCCATACGGCCAAGCAGAATCGACAGTTCGTTCATCAGGGCGATGTTCACATCACGCTGCGTGTTTTCGATGATTTTGGCAGCTTCTGCCACCTTGACGCTCGGGGCGCGGTGCACACCGGGTTGCACCACCAATTCGTAGGTCTTCGCAATCTGCTCCAACGATTCCGCATCACAGCCAGAAACGATCTTGATGGTCTTCTCCAACGTGTGCACCTTCTCGCCGGGATTGATGCGCTCGGGTGAGTAGCCGAACTTGAAGTCGATGCCCGCCTTCAATCCGGAAAGCTGCTCCAACAACGGCACGCAATCCTCTTCGGTACAGCCAGGATAAACAGTGGATTCATACACCACATAGTCGCCTTTTTTCAGCACTTGACCCACGGAACGGGTCGCGCCGAGCAACGGGGTGAGATCCGGCTTGTTGTTCTTGTCGATGGGCGTCGGCACCGCCACGATGTAAAACGTGGCCTTGGCTAAATCGTCCAAGGAGGAGGTGAACTGGATGTCCGCATTCTCGAACACGCTGTCGTCCAGCTCTTTGCAGGGGTCTGTGCCCGCCCGCATCACGTTGAGATGATCCTCGTTGATGTCAAAACCGATGACGGGGGCTTTGTGTGCGAAGGCCATCGCCAAAGGAAGTCCGACATAGCCCAAACCGATCACGCCGATTTTGGCATTTTTGCTTAAGATTTCGTCGTATATTGCCATAATTGTATAATTGACTGTTGTTGGTTGTTGGCTGTTAGCTTTTGGCTTTTAGCTTTTAGCTGTTGGCTGTTGATTGTTGTTTATATATTCTTTTGCTTTTTGGCAGATGGGGTCGTCCATCGCCTCTTTCTTTTTGTATGGGAAAAGTGGGTTTGTCTGGCGGAACTCTGAGGTCAGGTCTTTCTTCCGTTCTGCGATAACGCGCTCATAGAAACGGATTTGCGCGTCAATGGCCTCCTTGTGGAGGGCTTTGATGCGCGTTTCGGTGATTTCTCCGTCGCATAAGTATTTAAGGATAAAGCGTTTGTCGGAGTAGGAATAGCATTCGTCAGAGAATTGATCTTGATAGATGTGGTTTTGCTTCAGGGAAGGGGTATTGCAGAATAGTTGCAGATGCTTGGTGGAGACGACATTCCCTCCCGCGTTCACCCATTGCTCATCCGTGGACTCGGAGATGGCCTTCAGATCGATGGGGTTTTCTTCAAAAATCTTGCTTGAATTCAGCAAGTAGCAAAGCATCATTTCGCGGTAGGCGGCGACGGCCTCCTTCTCTTTGAGGATGCGCACCGGTCGGTTCGACATCTCCATCTTGGGCAGCTCCGCTTTGCCAGCCAAATGCTGGGTAAGCAGTCTGTGATTCTCTTTTACAATGTGTATGGTGTCAGGTGCAAGTGGCAGAAATTCATATTGTTGCGTGTATTCAATGCGTTTGTCGCGGTTTTGGTACTTCCATTCGTTGCGCATGAGGGCGTAGGCGTTGTACATCCACCAAAAAGCAGGCATGATTTCCAAGCAGCCGTCCTTTACATTGTTGTTGATCAACGAGAAAGCGAACGGAATGGAGAGCGGTTTCGGGTAGTCGCCTTTGGCGATGAGCGTGTAGGGCGCGAAGGCGCAAGGGTAGGAGAGGGAACTGCAGAGTCCCGGCCAGAAGCCGCGGCCCGACACCAAATCGACGTCGTTCTTGCGACCGTTGTGGTTGGAACCGAGCGTTGCGCCGGACGCGATGTTGCTCTGCCCTTGGATATGCGCGGCAATGAGGAACGAGCTGCTGTGGTGCTGCTCGTGACAAGGGTAGATGAAGGCGTGACCTACCTCACATCCGGAAATGTGGCTGTTGTCGCCCACGGCAGACTGATAGACACGCGCCCCTTCGGCAATGCTGACCTGCTGTCCGACCAGCACGTCCGCGAGATACGCGCGGGAGTCGAGGTGCGCGCCCTTGTGCACGATGGCGTTGCGCAGGATGACCCCGGCCCCGATGCGGGCGGGCTCTTTCTCCGAAGAGGAAATCCAGGCGTGCGCTATCTCGCAACATCCTGATAACTCGGAGAATGCGTCGATGTGGACGTTACGGATGGCGGTGACATTCTCGATGGTGCAGTGCGCACCGATGTGACCTTGCTTTTCCGTCGGTGCTTCGTGCTCGAACAGCGATGGGTTGCCAGCGTAAAGGCATTGGAAAACGTCGGTGGAGTTCATTTCGGGCACCGCAACGGCTTGAAAACGACCGTCTTCGTTGCATAGTTCCAAGGGGTATCCATAGTGTTCCTCGGTGAAGGTGAGCGTCCCGATGTTGGAGAGTCGGCTGTTGGCACCGATATGGTAGTTTTCGATGTGCAGCACATTCGACATCGACACGTTCTCCTCGATTTTCATGTCGCCAGCAAAATGGCAGTTGCGTATGTTTAAAACAGAAAAAGTGCGGACGACGGAAATGTCATTCCAGTCGTCTGCACTGTTGTTTTGTTGAACAAGCTGGTGTATCTCGTTTTCGGTGAGTTTCCGCCAGCTGTTTTCTTTTCCGGGATTATTCTTCATCGCTGGCACCGCCAAGCATTTGCTTAAGTTCATCGGGAGCTTCTTCGAAACTCTTTGCGTCAGAAGGCAGCAAAAACATCGTGGGTTTGATTTTCTTGTCAGGGGTGACAGAAGTTGCCGTGGTGCAAACGGTTACATTTTCACCGTCAATTTCGGTCTTTATCTCGGTGCGAAGCGGATAACCCTTCAAACCCGGATGATCGTAGAAGTTGATGTCGTCGCCAAGACCCAGTTCAGAGGTTACCCAAATCACAGCGGTCTCTTCTTCGTCGGTCTCCAGATCGGTGACTTTCACGTTCACCTTTTTGCAGTTGTAACCGGCGATGGTGCGCGTCTCTTCGGTGTACTCGTAGTCTCTTTTAACGGTGCTCTGTTTCTTCTGGATATCTTCCGTGGTCTGCTCAAGGTAGTAGTTACCGTAACCCGGGATGCCCAAAACAACGGTGTAGGTTTTGTTGTTACCGTTGGCAATGGTGATGATGTCGATGCCTTGGTTCATGTTCATGCGATAGTTGTTGCCCATCACAATGTACTCGATAGAACTTTCCGCTAATTCTGCAGCGATGGCAGGATTGGTCGTGCCTTCTGCCGTGATTTCAAAAACTATTCTGCCAGCGAAAGGCTTTTGCGCAAAAGTACTGACAGTGAGGAACATCGCAGCGATGACCATTAATAAACGAATCTGTTTTTTCATTTTTCTTGATTATTTTGGGTTAAAATTATTCGTTATAATTCAAACCGCAAAGATATAATTTTTTTGAAAAAGTTTAAATTCGAAATTATTTCGGTGACAGTACCACAAACGGAATCATCATCTCCTCCATAGAAATACCGCCGTGCTGGAAGGTGTTCTTGTACAGGTTCACGTACTGGTTGAAGTTGTTCTGATACGCGAAAAAGTCTGATTTGGTGGCGAATATGAACCGTTGGGTCATGTTCTCCTTCGGCAGGAAGGCGTCGTCGGGGTTCTTGATTTCGAAGACCTCCTTGGCGGGATAGTCCATGCTGCTGCGGCCCACCTTGTAGCGCAGGTTGGTGTTCAGGTCGCGCTCGCCCACCATCTTCAACGCACGGTCCACCTTGATGGTGCCGTGGTCGGTGGTGATCATCACAGGTATCTTCTTCTCCGACAGATACTTGATCATCTCGAAGAGCATCGAATTCTCAAACCACGAAACGGTGACGCTGCGGTAGGACTTCTCATCGTCGGCGAGCTCGCGCACTACGTTTACGTCAGTGCCCGCATGTGAAAGCATATCCACGAAGTTGAACACAATGACATTCAGCGGGTTGTTGAGCATCTGGTGGAAGTTGTCAAACACTTTTTTGGCGAAATCCGGGTTCAAGATCTTGTGGTAGGAATATTTGATGTTCTTGCCGTAACGCTTGAGATATTCGCCCAAAAGCTCCTCCTCGTATTGGTTTTTGCTGCCGGCATCCCCTTCGTTGAGCCAGAAGTTGGGGTATTTCTTGGCGATGACCGACGGCATGAGCCCTGAAAAGAGGGCGTTGCGCGCGTAGTGCGTGGCCGTGGGCAGGATGCTGTAGCAAATGCTCTCGTCTTGTATATAATAATAGTCATGGATGAGCGGGTAGATGCTGCGCCATTGGTCGTAGCGCAGGTTGTCGATGACGAACAGGAAGGTGCTCTTCTGGTCGTTCAGCTTCGGGAAGAGCTTCTCTTTCAAGACGGTGTGCGACTGCAGCGGCTTGTCGTCGGTGCGCCCGTTGACCCAGTCGAGGTAGTTGCGCTGCACGAACTTGGCGAACTGGATGTCCGCCTCCTCCTTTTGGGCCGCCAACATCTCGGTAATGCTTTCGTCTTCAATCTTCTCGATTTGCAACTCCCAGTTAACCAAATCTTTATAAAGGTCGGACCACTCCTGCACGCTCAGACGGTCGGAGATGCGCATGGAGAGTTCGCGGAACGACTGCTGATAGTCGGTGGTCACCTTCGCGCTCACCAACTTCTTGTTGTCGATGTTTTTCTTCAGACAAAGCAGTATCTGGTTGGGATTCACGGGTTTGATGAGGTAGTCTGCAATGTTGGAGCCGATGGCATCCTCCATGATGTGCTCCTCTTCGCTCTTGGTGATCATCACGATGGGAAGGTGCGGGTAGTCTTTCTTAAGCCGTTGCAGCGTCTCCAGTCCGCTCAGTCCGGGCATGTTCTCGTCGAGGAAGATGATGTTCACAAACTCCTTCTTGAGGATTTCCAGCGCTTCCATTCCGCTCATTGCGGGAATTACATCGTAACCTTTTGATTTTAAGAATAATATATGCGGTTTCAATAAATCGATTTCGTCATCCGCCCATAAAATTTTCGTGTTCATTTGCTCGGTTTTCGTTTATAATAATGAAGGATAACGTGGAAGTTGGGATTTTATTGTTGAGGGTTTGAGGGTCGAGGGTCGAGGGAATAGGGAATAGGATATGGGAATTGTAGGGATGTCATATTATGGCATCCTGGGGTTTAGGGTTTAAGGTTTAGGGTTTATAAGGGTCGAGGGTCGAGGGAATAGGGAATAGGATATGGGAATTGTAGGGATGTCATATTATGGCATCCTGGGGTTGAGGCAATAGGGAAAAAGGGGGCGTTTTGCGGAAAATTTCTCTCTTTTCTTCCATTTTTGTTTCCCGAAAATGTGAATGAATTACCCCTCTTTGTTGCGAACTTTTCAACAAAAGTTGTATAAATAATTGAAATACAGCTGTTCATTATTGTTGATAAAAAATGATATTTTTTGATGTAACACGTGGGATTTAAAAAAATGATTGTTTAATTTTATAGCTTGAATTTTGAGTGTGAAGTTCACTTTTGATTTTGAATTTTTTATGTCTAATTAAAATAATAGTTTATGAAAAAGATTCTACTTTTTTGTTTCATGCTCCTGACAATGGGCATAAGTGGTTTCTCGCAAGAGACGACCATTACGATTGGCACGGGAACGTCAACGTCCTATTACGCGCCTTTCGACAACTTTTACAAGAACACGTGGGTGCAGACGATCTACCCCGCATCCCAAATTAACAATGCGGGTCTCATCACTGCCATCAGTTTCAATGTGTCGGATGTTCCGTCCTCAGCCTACACGTTCTCTACGTTAACCATTTATATGGGTACGAGTGCGGACTCTGTGAACACTTCCACAAGCAGTTGGCTTCCGATGTCAGATCTCACGGAGGTCTATTCCATCACCAATTTACCTGTTCCAAGCAGTACGGGTTGGTGGACTTTCCAATTGGATAATCCGTTTCCATACGACGGTGTAGATAATTTGGTCATCGTATGCAGTAAAACGATGCCTGAATACTCCAGTTCTCTGAAATTCTACTATACATCTGTGACCAACAGCTGTCTGTATCGTCAAAGCGACTCCGATGTCAGCTATGCTAGCCATCCAGGCTCTAATACGGGCACTCGCAGCACCTATCGTCCTAATTTGCAACTGACGATGAGTGCCAGTGCAGATTTCTGCCGTCCAGTTTCACATCTCACTGCTTCCAATGTAACAGCTACGGATGCTTCTTTCTCATGGTATTCCTCCATCGATGCCACAAGTTATGTTTTGCAATATAAGACTGCTGATGGCTCTTGGGAGAACGATGCCACTTCTATTAATGTTAATGATACAGCATACGACATTTTGGGCGTGTTGTCGCCTAGCACCAACTACACTGCGCGTGTGGCAGGTATTTGTTCTTCAGGTGATACCAGTAGCTGGAGAAGCGTTTCATTCGCCACCGCTTGTGTGGCTCTTGACCAACTGCCTTTCCAAGAAGATTTTGATTCTTACAGTACTGGCGAGAATGCCTATCCGATTTGCTGGGCCAAAATTAACACGTATAGTTCCAATAGACCCTATTGTAACTCCTCGAATCATTACGATGGGGTGGCTTCCTTGTATTTCTATTGCTCTTCCACCACCTATAATGTGGCTATTACTCCTGCTTTTGACGAAAGCATTGCCATTAACGGCCTGCAAGCTGACTTCATGTATCGTGCCAATGCTACCAGCGACAGATTGATTGTGGGTGTGATGACCGATTTTACGGATATCAACACCTTCGAGCCTGTGGATACGATTATGCCCGGCTCTTCTCCTGCTACTTGGAGAAATGTGACGGTTGATTTCAGTAACTACCAGGACAATGGTCACTATATCGCCTTCATGAATAAGAATACCACTACCAACGGATATGCTTATATAGACAATCTTACTATTGACCTGATTCCTACCTGTGTGAAACCTCAGAATGTCGTGTTGTCCAACATCACAGTGGAAGGTTGTGATGTGGATTGGACACCCGAAGGCGATGAGTCGATTTGGGAAGTGGTGGCGGTTGAGCATAATGCCGATGTGGAAACCGGCACCCCCGAAACGGCTTATTCGCACCCGTTCACGCTGCAAGGTCTTTTGGACGACACACAATACGATGTGTATGTGCGCGCTAACTGCGGCGGTGGCGACTACAGTGCCTGGACGTTCAGACAAGTCTTCACCACCAATCCGCTTTGTACCCCGGCTCGTCAATTGACGGTCGGTCAAGTCACAGGAACCTCCGCATTGGTGTCTTGGCAATCTGCTGAGTTCGGCGCTACCGGCTATACGGTGGGTTACTCAGAAGCAGGCCAGGAAAACTGGAACACGGAAACAGTGACGGGAACGCAATACATGCTTTCCGGTTTGGATCCGGACACTGAATACGATGTATATGTGCTTACCAACTGCGATGCGGGTCAAACAACCCCTGTCACCACCAGTTTCACCACTCATTGTTTGGCGGGCGGCGATCCCTTCACCGAGGGCACCATCACTACCTATTATGTTCCGCTGAACAACTACTACAACTACACTTACACCCAACAAATCTACCTTGCTAGTGAAATGGGCGGTGCCGCCACCCTTGACAGTATCGCTTTC
>Ga0310690_10008749_pt1 | contig 12790 bp, 10 predicted proteins | sample AusTroGonzalo_MG_2_FD_207661 | JGI IMG/M metagenome (GOLD analysis project Ga0310690, IMG submission 207661) | Bovine rumen microbial communities from tropical cattle in Woodstock, Queensland, Australia - Gonzalo_04 (v2) (version 2) | ecosystem: Host-associated > Mammals > Digestive system >...
CTCGTTCGATCCGTTTACGGCCGGCCATCTGAACATTCTCAAACGCGCCCTCACGATGTTCGACGAAGTGGTCGTCGCCATCGGTATCAACCAGGACAAGCGCGGATTCTTCGATATGGAAAAGCGCCTGTCCATCATCTTCCAGGCGACGGAGGGAATGGACGGCGTCAGCGTCATCCAGTATGACAACCTCACCATCGACACCTGCCGCGAGCTGGGAATCCACCACATCGTCCGTGGTGTCCGCAACATGATCGACTTCGAGACGGAGCGGTCCATCGCCGACGCGAACCGCCGCCTGGCCCCGGACATTGAGACCATCATCATCCCGACGGCGCAGGAATTCGCGCACATCTCCTCCAGCGCGGTGCGGGACATCCTGAAGCACCACGGCGACTATTCGGCCTTCATTCCGGAAGGAGTGGTGTTATGAAACGCCTTCTGCTGGCCCTGGCGGCCGTTTTCGCCGCATTGACGCTCCGGGCGCAGGACGACCGGTACGAAGCGTTGGGCGCCAAGCTGGAAGAGTATTTCGCCGCTTTGGCGGGGGAGCCGCTGAGCGTCCAGAACGCTGAATGCGACTACCTCATCGAGTCCTGCAAGGATTCCCTCGTGCGGCAGTTCGTCACGCTGAAGATCTACGACCATTACCTCAAGTCCAAGATCATGGGCGACGAGGGCGTGGCCGTCCACATCGCCGACACCTGGCTCATCCCGGGCAAGGTGGCCATGAAGGATGAGCTGGACCTGCTGAATGCCAAGGTGTTCGCGGAGTTCAACCGCCAGGCGCAAATCGGCGCCCCGGCACCGGAAATGACGCTCCGCACCCCGGATGGTGTCGATGTCACCGTCCCCGAGGGCGGCTCTTACACGCTCCTGTATTTTTACGATACCTCCTGCTCCACCTGCCGCATCGAGACGCCCCGGCTGGTCCGTTTCCTGAAGGACACGGCCTTCCCGCTGACGGCCGTCGCGGTGTATGTGGGCTCGGACCCGGAAGCATGGGCACGATATAGGGAGAACTCCCTGCCGGTCCCGGGAATGATCCATCTCTGGGATCCGGAGGTGGAATCCGATTTCCAGCGCAAGTACGGCGTCCTCCAGACGCCCCGGATGTTCCTCGTCGGCCCGGACGGAAAGGTCGTGGGCAGGGGACTGGACACCCCGGCGCTGCAGATTCTGACGGACAAGATTGCCGGCAAGAAAGAGTACGTGTACGGCACGCAGGAGGGGACTTCCCTCTATGAGAAAGTATTCGCGGGTTACGATGGTGATTTCAACCCTTCCGACGTGCTGGACGTCGCCTCCTACGTGGCGGAACGCACTTACGGTGAGGGAGATATCGAGTCTTTCAAGCATATGTCAGGCGACCTTCTGTACTATCTCTCCTCGCAGAGAGGGGAGACCTTCAAGGAAGGGACGCGACTTTTCATCGACAAGTACATCCTGGGCATTCCGGATGTCTGGACCACGGCGGAAGATACCTCCTCGGTCGTGTCGATGGCGCTGATGATGAAGGAACTGCTGGAACGGACGCCCGTCGGCAGCGCGGTCCCCGACATGAAGGTCCATGGCGAGCTCCTGCGGAAGCCCTGCCTCTTCCGGAAAGCCTCCAAAAAAGGTGTCTTTTCCCTCAGGAAGGCCGATTACCTCGTCTTCTATACGGAGGGCTGCGGCCGTTGCGAAGAGACGCTGGAAGCCGCACGGGCGCTCTCCCGGCGCAAATCCAAAGTCCTGCTGGTCAATGTGGACACCCTCTATGAGGAGTATCCCGACGAGGCGCATCTCCTGCTGGATACCTTCGACCTTTCCGGTCTCCCGTACGTGATGCAGCTCGGCTCCGGCGGCGTTGTGCTGCACCGCTATCTGGAGCTTTGATTATTGGCAAAAATACCCTATCTTTGCACCCCGGAATTGAGATGTGGTGTAATGGTAGCACTAGGGATTTTGGTTCCCTCAGTTAGAGTTCGAATCTCTACATCTCAACCATAGGAAGCGTCAGGTACCCTGGCGCTTTTTTCGTTTTTTCACGGAAACTTCTCATTCTGAGAATATTATGCAAGGATTATACGGAAAATGTGGTTAAAATTGATAATTGTAATTCGAACAATATTAACTTTAACCGTGTTCTTTATGAAACGAACTTACCAAGTACCGGAATCCGAAGCCTTGGAGATGATCCTCGAAGGTGAGATTCTGCTGTCCGGCGGCAAGGCCGGCGAACCGGGTCGTCCGGGTGGCGATCTCGAAGACATCTATGAGTATGAAGATCTTTTGTAGGAGGACGCAGCGATGAGAAAGAATATGATTGCATTGGCCAGCCTGACCGTAGCGGCCCTGGCTGTCCTGTCCTGCGCCAAAGAGACTGAGATCAAGAACTCTCCTGCCGCCTCCAAGGGCGTCACCATCCGGGTCCTGTCGGATGACAGCGCTACCAAGACTGTTGTCATCGACGGTGACGTTCCTACCATTGAATGGTCCAACACCGACCGCGTGTGCGTTTTCGAGACCGTGGACGGCGAAGTCAAGGGCATCGCCCAGTCCGACTTCCCCGATATCAAAGACGGAAAGACCAGTTTCAGCACCACGCTGGACTGGGATGATGCCGAAGGCAGTTCCTATCAGTATTCGGCGGTCTATCCCGCCGAGTCCGTCGTGAAGTTCGAAGGGGCATATTATATTATCATGCCCGACTATCAGTATCTTCGGGGGAATAACTTATCCTCGAATTCGGACATTCTGTTCTCCACGCCTCTGAACCATGGCGACACCCGCGTGGCCGAAGGGGAAGACCTCCTGTTTTCCTTCCGCCGCCTGGGTACGGTCGTCCGTCTCACGCTGAACGGCATCGCCGCCGGTGAGAAGATCAGCGAGGTGAAACTTACGGCTCCCGTGAACATCGCCGGCGCCATCGCCTATGATCCCGTCACCAGCAAGGTGGATGGCGAAAGCGCTTTCGGCGTTTCCGCATCCAACACGATCACCCTGGGCCTGGATGAATTAGTGGCCACCGGCAACGACGTCGTCTGGTTCCGCGTCATGTCTGAGCGCGACTGGGCCGCCGGTGAAATGATGACCCTCGAAGTGTTTACCGACCAGGGTATCTATAAGAAAGAGGTTACCCTCCCTTCCGCCATGCATTTCGCGGACGGCGGCCTCACCAAGTTCGGCGTAGGTCTCGCTTCCTCCAAGGTCAAGCCCTTAGATGTGCCTTGCGTATGGGATTTCGAATCCGGCGCGGACGGCTGGACCTTCATTGATGACGATAACGATGGTTACAATTGGTTCCACTACGCGGGCGCAGCCCACTCCGGTAATTATGCGCTGGTCAGCCAGTCTTATGGCAGCGCCCCGCTGTATCCCGACAACTGGGCATTTACGCCTGCCGTCCAGCTGACAGAAGGCAATTACCTGAGTTTCTGGGTCAAGGCCTATGATATGAGATGGCCTGCAGAGCATTATGCCGTCTATATCACGAAAAATTCTCCCTTCGGCTCCCTGACTGTCCTGATGCCGGAGACCGTCTATCCCGCCGGCGATTATGCTGAGCTGGAAGGCGATTACCAGCGTTTTGTGTATCGGATTCCGGCTGAGTTCGATGGCCAGACCGTCTGTTTCGGCTTCCGTCACTTCAACTGCACCGATCAGCTCGCTCTCGTTCTTGACGACGTGATGATTACCGAAAGCTCGCCTGTCGATGAGAGCACGGTCTCCTATGAGGATTTCCTGGGAGAATGGGCCTTCAACGGCAGCGTCTATTTTGCCGTTTCGCCGAAGGAAGACGGAGTCAGCTATTCCATCACCGGCTTCCCGGGTCAGGGCCAGTACGAACTGGAAGCCAAGTTCGAGAATCATCGCCTGGTCCTTTACGATCAGGTCGCCGCAGACGGTGGCAATCAGGCGGTGGTCCTTCAGGGCCTTTACCAGGGAAGCGAATACCTTGAGTGGTATGACTTCTATGCGTCTGACCCGAGAGTCCTGCTGCGTGCCGTCTATGATGAAAACTCCGGCGGTCTGCGTATTGTCATGGACAACGCGTATGTCGGTTACATCTGGTTTATCTATGACGATCAGGAAGCCAGCAGCTATCTGACCTATTCGGCCTCCATTCCTTCGGAGCTCAAGCCGTATGTGCCGGATGCCACCGACTATATCTATTTCAGCAGTTTTGAGGACGGAGCCGGCGATTGGACGTTCTTTGATGCCGATGGCGATGGCTATGGCTGGGAACCGACGTCGTCGGATGGCGTCAGATGCCATACGGGCCTTGCTGTCCTGGCGAGCGCATCCTATAACAATAATCAGGGTCCCCTCAATCCCGACAACTGGGCATTTACGCCTGCCGTCCAGCTGACGGAGGACAATTACCTGAGTTTCTGGGTCACGGCGCAGGATCCGAACTGGTCTGCGGAGCATTACGCAGTCTATATTACCGACGTCACGCCCGCTCTTGACAACCTGGGCAATTGCACGGTCCTGCTTGCGGAACAGGAGTTCCCGAACGGAAATCCTGCCGAAACGGGTGATGACAATTATCAGCGTTTTGTCATCAAGATTCCTTCCTCGTTCGACGGCAAGACTGTTTATGTCGGCTTCCGCCATTTCAACTGCACCGATATGTTCCGGTTCAATCTGGACGATGTGGGCATTACGAACGGGGAGCCTGTCATTTCCGAGGAGGCCGCGGCCGCTCCGGTCCGGAAAACCTCGGCCGTGAAGGCGCTGAGAGGGAAGGTAGCTCCGACGACTCCGAACCCGGCTTTCAAGAGCAGCGTTGCTTACCGCAAATAAGCGGGAATATGACTAAAGAAAAGCGTCAGGCGAAAACCTGACGCTTTTTTTATCGGATGACGATCCGCTCGATGCGGCGCGGAATCGAAGAAAGAATCTCGTAAGGAATCGTTCCCAGGATGTCGGCCAGTTCGGAGACGGTGGGATCCTCGCCGAAGACGGTGACGGTGTCTCCGACTTTCACGTCGAGACCGGTGACGTCCAGCATGCACATGTCCATGCAGATGTTGCCGATGGTGGAGGCGCGGTGGCCGTTCACGCAGAACGAGGCGTTTCCGCGGCCAAGGTGGCGGTCGATGCCATCGGCATAGCCCACGGGGATGGTGGCGATGACGGTGCCCGGGGCGGCCTTGCCCCATCGACCGTAACCGATGGTGTCGCCCTCGCGCAGGTGCTTGACTTGCAGGACTTTGCACTTCAGGGAGGCAACGGGGGCGAGCTTGACGCCCGGAAGGGCGCTGATGCCGTAGATGCCGATGCCCAGGCGCACCATGTCGTACTGGCGCTCCGGGAAGCGCTCGATGCCGGCGGAGTTGAGGATGTGCCGCAGCGGGCGGTAGCCGATACCGTCGATGATGGCCTGCGTGTTCCGCTCGAAGAGGTCGAACTGGGCCTGGGTGAAGGAATCCTCCTCCGGATCCTCCGCGACGCAGAGGTGGGAGAAGAGGGACTTGACCTTGACCTCCGGATGAGCGTTGAGGTACTCCAGGAGGGCGGGGATTTCGGAGGTCATGAAACCCAGCCGGTGCATGCCGGTGTCCAGTTTGATGTGGATGGGGTAATCGCGTAAGCCCATGCTGCACAGGTAGGTGCAGAAGGCGTCCAGGGATTCCAGGTTGGGGATGCTGGGCTCCATCCGGCCCTTCACGATTTCCGGATAGAAGTCCGTGCCGGCGGTCAGGACGATGATAGGCAGGCTGATACCGTTCTCCCGAAGCTCCATGCCCTCGACCGGATAGGCGACGGCCAGGTAGTCCGCGCCCGCCCGCTGCATCATCGCGGCGAATTCCACGGCACCGTGGCCGTATGCATTGGCCTTGACGAGAACCAGCAGTTTCGTCGACGGTTCCAGCAGCGAACGGAAATACCGGTAATTCTGCTGGCAGCCTTTCAGGTCCAGTTCCAATCTGGAAAAATCATCCTCCCGCATCATAAATTCCTACGAAATATCATGCAAATTTAACAATAACGGCGGACATTTTTCCATAAAATGTGTATTTTTGTGAAAACTGAGAACGCTATGACAACATCGATGATTTGGATCCTGGTGATCGCGGTGATGTTCCTGTCCATGTTTGTTCAGGCACGTCTCAAGAGCCGTTTCGCGAAGTATTCGGAAGTTCCCACGAGCCTGACCGGCGCCGAGGTCGCCCAGCGGATGCTGCAGGCCCACGGCATCCACGACGTGAACATCGTCTCCGTCGAAGGCACCCTCACCGACCACTACAACCCCCAGAACAAGACCGTGAACCTCAGCCACGACGTCTATTACGGACGTTCCGTCGCCGCGGCCGCCGTCGCCGCGCACGAGTGCGGCCACGTCGTCCAGCATGCGACCGGCTACGGCCCCCTGAAGCTGCGCACGGCCCTGGTCCCGGTGCTTACATTCACCAACAGTTGGATCTCCTGGGTCCTCCTGGCCGGTCTGTTCCTGTATCAGGTGTTCCCGTCGCTGCTCTGGATCGGCATCGGCCTGTTCGCGCTCACGACGCTGTTCAGTTTCATCACGCTTCCGGTGGAGATGAACGCCAGCGCCCGCGCCGTCCAGTGGCTTGACAATGCCGGCGTCGTCAGTTATGAGACCAAGCCGATGGCGCAGGACGCCCTCAAATGGGCCGCCTACACCTATGTCATCGCGGCAATCGGTTCCCTTGCCACCCTGCTTTATTACATTTCCATAGCCAGAAGAAGATAATGGAAGGCGTCTATATGTTCCTCGCTGACGGCTTCGAAGACATGGAAGCCATCGCCACCCGTGACGTCCTCCTCCGCGGAGGCGTGGATGTCCGGACCGTATCCATCACCGACGATCCCTTCGTGACCAGCTCCCACGGCATCACCGTGAGCGTGGACCTCACCCGGGACGATTTCGACGACGACTGCCCGGCCGTGATGATTTTCCCGGGCGGCATGCCGGGCTCGAAGAACCTGGCGGCCGACAAGGCCCTGGTGGCCCTGATGCGCAAGTGCTATGCGAATGGCGGCGTCGTGGCGGCCATCTGCGCAGCCCCCGGCCTCGTCCTGTCCCAGCTGGACGACAAGGATCTTTCCGGCAGGCATTTCACCTGCTTTGAGGGTTTCCAAGATTTCCTGATTGACAAAGGTGCTGTTTACGATCCCGTGGGCGCCGTCGTGGACGGACGCATCGTCACCGGACGCGGCGCCGGCCACGCCGTGGGCTTCGGCCTGGCGATCCTGGGCGTTCTGAAAGATGAAGAGACCGTCCAGCGCGTACGCGGCGGCCTGATGCTGTAGAATTCTCTATTCCAATACTTTACGCAGAACTCGCGCAAACTGGTCGGAGCAGGATGTCCCTCGCTCCTTGCAGTTGATGCCCGTGAGGCGGTCCAGGGCGAATTCCGCGGGCTGGCCTTCCAGCAGGGCACCGAGCGCCTGGAGGTTGCCGTGGCAGCCGCCGACGTAGCGGAGGTTGCGGACGGTGCCGTCGACGAGGTCGAAGTCGATCTGGCGGGAGCAGACGAGGGCCGAGGTGGCGGCCGTGATATGGCGGACACCGTCCACCGTGGTGTCGCTCAGGATCTGGAAATCTTCAGGCATTTCAGAAAAGCGTTGGATGGTTCTCCTCTAACTCGGAGAGAATCTTGGACATGATGGCTTCGCGGAAAAGGGCCGCTTTCGCATGGACCTTGAAGCGGGTGCAGTACTCGTTCACCGCCGCCATCTCGCTGTCGTTGAAATACAGCACATAGCGGTTTTTGCGAAGGAGCGCCTCCTTTTGTTTTTCGAGGTAAGCGGGGTCTACGCCCGGGATTTTAGGTTTTCTGGCCATCAGATGCAAAGATAGCAAAAAACCTTGTCAATCAGCGCTTGGAGCGGAAGAAATCCTGCATCAGCGCGGTGCATTCGTCGGCCAGGACGCCGGCCGTGACCTCCGTCCGCGGGTGGAGGAGGGAAGGGGTGAAGAGGCTGAATCCCCGGCGCGGGTCGATGGCGCCGTACACGATGCGGCCGACCTGCGCCCAGTTCAGCGCGCCCGCGCACATCGGGCAGGGCTCCACCGTCACATACAAGGTGCAATCCGTCAAATACTTCCCGCCGATAGCTTCGGTCGCGGCGGTGATCGACACCATTTCCGCATGGGCGGTGGTGTCGGTGAGACGTTCGGTCATATTATGTCCGCGGCCGATGATGCGTCCCCGGGAAACGATGACCGCACCGATGGGAACCTCCCCGGCGGCGAGGGCGGCGGCCGCTTCCCGCAGGGCTTCCCGCATGTATTTTTCGTCTTGCTCCATGCTACCTTCTTGTTATCACAAATGTACAACTTTTTTTAAATATGTTAAATTTATATTTGTTGAATTAGAGGAGATTGATTAATTTTGAACAATTAAACACTGAAGCTGAGCCATTGATGAAAATCCTTTCCCGCCTGTTGGAGGCAATGTTTCTAACCCTGCTTTTCTCATGTTCGGGCACGAGCAAATCTCCGTTCGTTCACGTTGAGAACGGACGCTTTGTCAAAAATGGTCAAGTTGTTTCCTATATTGGTACTAATTTCTGGTACGGCGCCATCCTCGGATCCGAGGGAGAAGGAGGAAACCGCGAGCGGCTCGGAAGGGAATTGGATACGCTTAAAGCATTGGGTATCAATAATCTGCGCATCCTTGTCGGGGGTGACGGACCGGACGGAATCCCGACGCGCATCGAGCCTACGCTTCAAAAGGAATCCGGAGTTTACAATGATACTATCTTTGCCGGACTGGATTATCTTCTGGCGGAAATGGCCGCCCGGGACATGCAGGCCGTCCTTTTTGTAAATAACGCCTGGGAATGGAGCGGGGGTTTTGGTCAATACCTGGAATGGGCGACCGGGGAACCGGCTCTGATTCCGGCGATTGACGGGTATGGCCCCTTCATGATGAAGATGGCCGATTTCAACACTTGTACCGAGGCTCAGGAACTCTTCTTCAAGAATCTCCGCCACATCGTCTCCCGCACGAACACCGTCACCGGCATCCCGTATGCCGACGACCCGACCATCTTCAGCTGGCAGATCTGCAACGAGCCCCGTCCCTTCTCCCGGGACAAGGCCACGGTCGATGGTTTCTGCGACTGGATCTCGAAGGCGGCCCGCATGATCAAGGAGATCGACCCCAACCACATGGTCTCCACGGGCAACGAGGGCGCTATGGGCTGCAACGAGGATTATGACCTGACCGAGCGCCTCAATACCTGCCCCGACATCGACTATATCACCGCGCACATCTGGCCGTTCAACTGGAGCTGGATCCGCGAGACGACGCCCCAGGAAGGCGTGGAGACGGCCGTCGCCCGCACAGGGGAGTACATTGACCGTCACCTCGGAATCGCCCGCTCGCTGGGGAAGCCGCTTGTTGTCGAGGAATTCGGCTACCCGCGCGACGACTACCGTTATGACGAGGCCTCTACCACGACGGGCCGTGACGCCTATTATGCCTATGTCTTCGGACGGGTGGCGGAGTCGAAGGCGGCCGGCGACAGGCTGCTCGGCGTCAACTTCTGGGGCTGGGGCGGCTTTGCCGCACATCCCGAAGGCCATACCGACTGGCAGAAGGGCGATGACTATTCCGGAGACCCGGCGCAGGAGGCGCAGGGTCTCAATTCCGTTTATATACATGACACGTCCACCCTGTCCGTCATCGCGGACGCCGTGGAAAAACTGAAATAACCCAATCAAAACCCATATTCATTAAACTAACCATTAAAAAATGAAAAGTTTAAAACTTTTTGCATCAATGCTGCTCATGCTTCTCGGCATGGCCGCGGCGGCGCAGACGGTCCGGATCACCGGAACCGTCACCGATGCCGTCGGACCGGTCGTGGGCGCGAGCGTCATTGAAAGCGGCACCCAGAACGGTGCCATCACCGACCTGGACGGTCATTTCACGCTCAACGTCCAACCGGGCGCGAGCATTGAAGTTTCCTCCATCGGTTATGTGACCCAGGTCATCGCGGTGGGTAACCAGACCCAGTTCGCGGTGATGCTCGAGGAAGACAGAGAGCTCCTGGATGAGGTTGTCGTGGTGGGTTACGGTACCCAGAAGAAGAAACTGGTTACCGGTTCCACCGTCCAAGTCAAGGGCGACGACCTCGCGAAGCTCAACTCTACCAACGCCCTGGGAGCCATGCAGTCCTCCACCCCTGGTGTGAGCATCATGTCCACGTCCGGCCAGCCGGGCGAAGGCTACAATGTGAACATCCGCGGTATGGGTACCATCGGCCACTATGAGCCTCTCTATGTCATCGACGGCGTCCTCGACGGAAACATCAACTCCCTGAACGCCTCCGATATCGAGAGAATCGACATCCTGAAGGATGCCGCGTCCTGCGCCATTTACGGTACCCGTGGTGCGAATGGTGTCATCCTGATTACCACCAAGCAGGGCAAGGAAGGCTCTATTCAGGTCTCCTACGACGGCTTTTACGGCATCCAGAATGTCCAGAAGATGCCCGAGTTCCTGAACGCCCAGCAGTATATGGACATTCAGGACCAGGTGATGTTCAACATGGGCAAGGATCCGATTGACTGGGCCGGAATCTTGAATCCCGCGCTGTACAACAGCATCAAGGACGGTTCCTTCAAGGGAACCAACTGGCTCGATCTTATCCGCAACGAGAACGCCCCCACCCAGAACCACGCCGTGAATATCGTCGGCGGTTCCGACCTGTCCAAGTTCTCCATGGGTGTCAGCTATGCAAACCAGGATGGTATCTTCGGTAAGCCGGTCGCTTCCAACTATTCCCGCATCACTACCCGCCTGAATTCGGACCACGTGCTCTGGCGCAAGAACGGACTGGACATTATCACCGTCGGTGAGAACCTGACTTTCACCCAGTCCAAGAAGAGCGGTATCAGCACCGGCAACCATTATTGGAACGATATCTTCAACATGCTCTCCGCGAACCCGCTGGTCCCCGCTTTCCTCGAGGACGGTTCCTTTACGGAGTATGACTACCTGAAGAACAGCGGTGTCTGGAACTTGGTTTCCACCATCAGCAACCCGATTGCCGAAATGGTGTATTCCTCCCGCGGTAACAACGAGAATCACGACTACGCCCTGGCTATGTCCGCCAACCTCCGGGTCCAGCCCATCAAGGGCCTCACCTGGAGGAGCCAGTTCAACTACAACATGAGCTCGGGCACCTATCGCCAGTTCGGCCTCAGCTATAACCTGACCGACACGTCCTACAGCGGCATTGACAGCGTCAGCCAGAGTGCTTGGGCCGGCTGGAACTGGTCTTGGGACAATACGATCAACTACATCTTCAGCGTCGGTAAGAACCATTTCGATGCCATGATTGGTAATTCCCTCGAGCACAGTGGCTTCGGCGAATCCGTCGGTGCCGGCAACTCGGGCGTTCTCTGGCCGAACCAGTGGAAGTACGCCTATGTGAGCAACACTTCCGGCGATCCTTCCCTCAGCGATATCAGCGGTAGCACTTGGGGCGACAGTGCCTCGGTCGGCTTCTTCGGTCGAGTCAATTACGACTACGCCGAGAAATACCTGCTGACGCTGATCTTCCGTTTGGATGGTTCCTCTAACTTTATGCGCGGACACCGCTGGGGCAAATTCCCGTCCGTTTCCGCCGGTTGGGTGATCTCCAACGAAGACTGGTGGAATTCTTCCCTGGTAGATTTCCTGAAGCTTCGCGGCAGCTGGGGTCAGAATGGTAACTGCAACGTTGAGAATTTCCAGTATCTTTCCACCATTTCGGTGGGTGCTGCCGATGGCGGTTACTCTTTCTATACCGGCCCTACCGCTACCAATTCCGGTACCGGCGCCTATGCTACCAATCTAGCGAACCCTAACATCAGTTGGGAGACTTCCCAGCAGCTGGACCTGGGCTTCGACGCCCGTCTGTTCCGCAACCGGCTGAACGTCGTGTTTGACTGGTATCAGAAGGACACCAAGGGCTGGCTGGTGAGAGCTCCGATCATGGGACATTTCGGCGCTGACGCTCCGGATATTAATGGTGGTGCCGTTCGCAACTCCGGTGTTGAACTCGCCTTGAACTGGAACGACGCCATTGGCAAGGATTTCTCCTACAACATCGGCATCAACGGTGCTTACAACAAGAATCGGATCACCCAAATCGCGAATAATGAGGGTATCATCCACGGCGAAGGCTCCGTCGTTCAGGGTATCGCTGAGATGTATCGCGCACAGGTCGGCTATCCGATCGGCTATTTCTGGACCTATAAGACCGACGGCGTGTTCCAGAATCAGGCTGAGATTGATGAGTGGAAAGCCCAGGGTCTGGGCACCATCGTGGACAACGTGGTTCCGGGCGACTTGAAGTTCGTCGACTTGAACAAGGACGGCAAGCTCACCGATGAGGATAAGACGATGACCGGCGATCCGAACCCGCATTTCAACGTGGGTCTCAACCTCTCCGTCTATTTCAAGGGCTTCGACCTGGCGATGAGCGGTTACGGCATGTTCGGTCATCAGGTCTTCCGCGCCTACCGTCGCTACACCGACAGCCAGTGGAATAACTACACCACCGAGGTGTACGACTATTGGCACGGCGAAGGCACCTCCAATCACTATCCGCGCCTGGTTGCCGGTACCAACTACAACTACATGAACAACTCCGACATCTTCATCGAGGATGCCGACTTCTTCCGGATTCAGACCATAACCTTCGGTTACGACTTCAAGCGTCTGTTCAAGAACGCTCCGTTCGGCCAGTGCCACCTGTATGTGCAGGCCCAGAACCCGTTCTGCTTCACCAAGTACAAGGGTCTCGACCCTGAGGTGGGTTCCTCCTCCGGCTT
>Ga0310690_10008751_pt1 | contig 12789 bp, 17 predicted proteins | sample AusTroGonzalo_MG_2_FD_207661 | JGI IMG/M metagenome (GOLD analysis project Ga0310690, IMG submission 207661) | Bovine rumen microbial communities from tropical cattle in Woodstock, Queensland, Australia - Gonzalo_04 (v2) (version 2) | ecosystem: Host-associated > Mammals > Digestive system >...
TAAATTCTTTAAAGACTGGACATGGTGTTACTATAACAGGAATGCCTTCACATAATGCCTCAACTACAGAATAACAAAATCCTTCATTGTCGCTTAATTGCACTAGATAGTCGGCGTCTGCAATGTGTTTACCAATATCTATAACAGGGTCTTTGTAAATGATATGTGGGTTTTCTATCGCTTTTTTATCTGTTGTATAAATAGTTCAAATATAATCTATTTTTGCTTTATCTAATAAATTTGCTAATGCAATAATTCTATTTTTTCCTTTTTCTCTTGTTAATCTTGTAGCACTAATTAATTTTAATTGTTTTTTAGGTTTTTCATAAGTAAATGGATTATAACAAACTTCACAAGGCTTACCCGTAAATTTAGTAAATGATTTTGCTGCATTTTGACTTACAGCGATGTATTTAGTAATCTTTGAATGAACTGGTGGTTTTAATGTAGGAATTGTTTTTTTCAATGCCTCATAATCACCATGAGCTACGAATATATATTCTTTTGCATCTACATTATCAATAATATCAAAATGATAATTAAAAAATATTTTTTTACATTTTAGTTTTTGTCCTGTATATTTAATACATCTTACATATTGTTTTAATCTAGCTAATTGAGTTGGATCTGCATCCCTATATACAATAGTTAAGTCAATATCCTTATATTTTTTAGCTAATTCGTATAAGAAGGTTTCTGTACCCCCTATTGCACAAATATGATTAAAATAATATATATTTGAATATTTTGTTTCCATAAGACCTCCTTATATTATCTATATGTAATTCCATGTTTATTTAATCTATAAAAATATAAAAAATCAGTTATAATTTCTTGCGTTCCACCTAAGACTTCGTTATTAAAATCATAATCTTCTGCAATTCTTTTATCATTGAAACGGTGAGAGTTTATTAAAGTCTTTTTATAAACTATACCTCATACACTACAATTTCATGCGGGACGACCCTTTTTTACATTAGTATGAAATAATTTATCTAATCTTTCTCAATTCATTAAACAATAGTCAAATGTTGAGGTTTTTATTTTATTTAAAATTGTTTCTACAAAATTATCTGCAACCAAGTCGTCCGCATCTATAAATGTAATATATTCACCTTGTGCGGCATCCAAGCCTATGTTTCGCGGAAGTCCAGCACAACCGCGATTTTGAGCTAAGTGTAATACTTTTTTAGAAAATTTATTAAGTTCTTTTTCATGACATCCATCATCAATTATTATTCACTCAACTTCATCAGTTAGTTGGGGAATAAGTTTATTTGCTAATTCTGTTGTAAAATTAAGTGCATTATAATATGGAGTTATTATACTTAATTTCATATATACATCTCCTAAGTTTCTTCTTCATCTCTTACAACCCTAATAAAGGCTGTGTGCCTAGGGTTTTGACCTAATAAATATTCTAATCTATCTTTTGTAACTGTTCATCTATCCCCTCGTCTAGGCATATAACCAAGAACTCCATCTTTTAATTTTAATTCAGTATAGGTATCAAGTGCTTCTACTTCATATAGAGTATTGCGTTCAGCTTCGTATGTTGATGAGTCTTGAGTTAAGAATATATCTCATGTATCTACTGGAACTTTATATTTAAAATTAAATTCTTTATTATATATTTCTTTAATTGGGATATCTTTCATATCAAAAGGTAGAATAAATGAATTTGTTTCATTAACTCCAAGCTCCTTAAGACAAGGTCAAGGACATACAATAACTGGAGTTCCTACTGATAATGCTTCAACCATTGTATAACAGAATGATTCTGTGTCGCTTAATTGAACCACATAATCTGCGCGTCTTAAATCATCATAAATATCCATACGAGGTTTTTTAAATATTATATTATGATGTTTAACAGGGAATGTTGTATCAGAGAAAATTGTTCATTCATATGGAACATTTTCTTTTTCTAGTGCATTTGCCAATTGTTCTATTCTTTTTGCACCTTTTTCATAAGTAAATCTTGTTGCTGAAAATAATCTCAATATTTTAGGTGGATTGCCTATTTCTAATGGATTGTAACAACAAATACAATTTAATCCAGTTCGTTTTTTAAATGCATTACATACTGCTTGAGTTACTCCAATATATGTTGTAATCTTAGGATGTGTTGGCGGAGGCGCACCTTTAAAATTAAGATAATCCGCATGTATCATACCAATATACTCATCAGCTTCTATTGTATCAATAGCACTTCTATCATAATGAAAGAATGCTTTTTTACATTTTATAGTTTGACCAGTATATTTTCTAACACGTGCATATCGACTTAATCTAGCTATTTGTTGTTCATCAGCTTCTTTATAAAAAATTGTTATATCTAAATCATGATATTTTTTAACTAGTTGATATATGAACGTTTCTACTCCGCCAATAGCAGATAGTTTATAAAAATAAAATACATTACTATAATCATATTCTTTATTAAATTTTGGATTAAATTTAACATTTCGTTTAGTTAATCCACCCTCAACGCCAGCTCTATAAATATAAATCATTTTTTCAATATGTTCACATTTACCTTTACGAGCTAGTTTGTTGAATTCATAATCTTCTGCCATGCATAATCTAGGGTTAAATTTAATATTTTTAATATTTTCAGTTTTATAAATACAATTTCAAATTGATGTATTCCACTCTGGTGGTTGGTCAGTAATCATAATATGTACTGGTAGTGCGGCGGTACCTTCTCATCCAAAATAACAATAATCAAAATTTGTTGTATTGATTTTGTTTAAAATCGTTTTTATATAGTTTGGTTTTACAAGGTCATCTGCATCTATAAATACAGTATAATCACCATCCGCTAATTCTATACCTTTGTTTCGTGGAACACTTGCGCCGCCACTATTCTCTTTTAAATGAATAACTTGAGCATTTAATTTATCTAATTCAGTTTCATTACAACCATCATCTACAATAATTCATTCTACTTCATCGGTTAATTGAGGTTCTAATGATTTCGCCAATTCCTTAGTATAATTTAAAACATTATAATAAGGAGTAATAATACTTAATTTATGTTTTTTTATTTCTAGTCCTTCAATTTTTAAAAAGTCTTGACATTCTTGAGATAATCTTCCTCTTGTAACGCCCCAACCATCACCTTTAATTGATTGATGTCTATATCCAATATCAATAATATATTTTCCTGTATTATTAATTAAATGTAAATATGGACTATTAATTACCGAAGTTTCTCATGTCCATGCATCTTGAGATTTTTCAAGTCTATTAATTAATATTTCTTTATTTCATAAACTAGGTTGACATGAATTTAAATATACTTGATTATTCTTTTGAACATCATATCCAGGATATGCATTTTCAATTCCTTTTCTATATTGTAATTCAAAATTACAAACAGCAATTTTTTTATTTTTTTTCATTAGTTCTAATGATTCATCAATTCGTTTTTCATCTACTGGTTGACGAATGAAAAAATCTTCTAACAAAACTAAAACATAATCATCAGGAATTTGTCTTAACGCATTTTGATATCTATCTGTTCATATTTCAGATTTAGTATTGATTGTTTTACAATATTTACAATTTTTTTGTTCTGTTGAAAGATATACCTCTGGATGATTTGGATAATACTTATCTAGCAATGTAAAAAAAGTTGGTCATAAATATGAATACTTATCACAACTTAAAACTAATATTTTCATAAGTCCTCCAATTCTTTTTGATAATCTAAATATAGACAATCTTCATAACAACTATATTTTTTTGCTAGTTCAAAATTTTCATTTACTGCGTCTATATTTTCTTCATAATAGTGAGGATTTAGATTATCAATAATTTCTTCTATTTTATCTAAATTTTCAACAAAAATTATTCCTTTTGGATTAAATAGTTCTAATATTCTAGGTGTTCCATAATAAATTGGAATACATTTATTAGCAAAGGCATTAATGACCTTTTCTGTATAATATCAATAGGAACAGTCGTTTTCTAATACAACACTATATTTATATTGACTATATATGTCTTTCGTTGAAACTCTTGCTTCTCCTAAATAATCTCCTAATACATCAACTTTATTTTTTAGTTTGTCTGCAACTATCTTACGTTTAAGATGAGATGGACACATAGATTTATTAGAACAACATATAGATATATATTTTGTTTTTTCTTCGTTTCCTGAATATCATATTCCAGGAAAACCTATTGGTTTAGCATTAGGCAATTTTAATATTTCATTATCAAATGTAAATATATATTGAAAAAGATTATATTGTCTTTTTAAAAATAGTTCTATATCAAAGTTTCCAAAAACATGTTGCCAAACACATCTTGGTTCTGTTATAATTGCAATTTTCTTTTTTCCGTTATTTTTATTATGAATTGCCGCCGAGATAAAAACATCATGATATGCTTCTATTTGTCCGTCTGGATCTCATTGAATATATTTTGGCTCTTGAAAATCATTAAACCTACGATATTGTGAATATAATTTGATTTTCATTTTATAATTCACCTCTAAGCCATTTTGCGCTAGTGCTATCATATCTAGGGTTATTATAGTTTACTACAATTAAATTAGAAAATTTTTCTGTATGTGGAAGACTTTGTAACATTTCATTAAAAGTTACGTCTTCGTATCTTGGTAGTGCTGGATAATCAAATTTATTTGCATATTCTCTTCTAATAAATTTAACCATTCCTACAACTTTTGTTTTATAATAATCATTTAAATGATATATTTCTCCATTATTATTTATCATATCGTAATAAACTATATCAGTTCCATCTAACATTTCTACTACTTTTTTAAAATTTTCAGTATTAAGAGTATCATCACTATCAAAGAACATTATGTATTCACCTTGTGCGGCGGCAAGCGCCTCTTTGCGCGAATAACCAACGCCCATATTTTTCTTACGGTCAATTAATTTTACATCAAATTCTTTAGCTATTGCCGCAGTTTTATCTGTAGAGCCATCATTAACAACTATAATTTCTATCTCGTCAGTTTTTGGAATGCTTGCTAAAGCATTTCGAATAAAACGTTCAGCATTGAAGGCTGGCATTAAGATACTAACTTTTATCATTTGCCATCCTCCAATTTTCGATCATTTGTTTAATTTCGTCTTGAGTTAATCTTTTAGCTGTATAACTTGTTAAAGGTTCAGTATATTCTATATCACTTTTATAATCTTTACGAATAACATAGAAATCAGCTTTTTTGTGGCTATGATTCAACTCGCTTATTGTAATTAATGCTTCGTCATTTTTTTCAATATTTTCAGTTCCTGTAATGATTTGCTCTCCACCAAAAGCATCAGCCAAATCTTTAATAGTGCATGATTTACTTTCATAAACTCATAATTCACCATTTTTACCAAATGTTAATGCATAAAGTATTACATCAACACATTTATCCGCTTCCATAAAGAAACGAGTCATCTCTCCATTTCTAATTGTTAAAGGTTTACCTTGTTTTGTTAGCTCATTAAAAATTGGAACTACGCTACCAGTTGAACCAAATACATTACCATAACGAGTGCACATAATGTCTGTATCGCTGGTATTAGCATAAGCCATACATTCCATTAAAAATTTCGTACTGCCATAGCAAGTAGTCGCGGAAGTTGCTTTATCAGTTGAAATTAAAATTAATTTTTTAACTTTATTAGCGATTGCCGCATTTATAACATTCATACTACCAATAACATTTGTTTTAATTGCTTCCATAGGTTGTTTTTCAGCTACTTCAATTCTCTTAATAGCCCCCGTATGAATACAATAATCTACATTTTGTAAAGCATCATTAATAGCTTGATAATCTCTAACATCACCAATAATAAATTCTAATCTATTATCATTGTTGAATTTCATTTTTGTTTCTCATTGTTCTTTCTCTGCTCTTGAAAAAATTTTAATTTTTTCAGTGTCAGGGTTATTTAATAATCTAGTAATTAAATGTTTAGCCAAATAACCACTACCTGTAATTAAGTATTTCATAATTTCCCTCCTAGCTAGATTATACTTCAAATTTTTTCTTTCATCAAAAAAAGACCTAAAGTGTAGGTCAATATTTTCCACCTTTTAATGTATAATAGCACTTTCCGCATACACTATCATAGGTTATATTTTTTTGTTCTCCATCTATCAGTACTTGATCTCCATCAAACACTGGTATTCCATCAACAAATCTTACATTTTGAGTTGCTTTTAGTCCACAAGAGCAAATAGTTTTTAATTCATTTATTTCATCAGCAATTTCTAATAATCTGGTTGAGCCAGAAAAACTGTTCATTTGAAAATCACAACGAAGTCCATAACATAAAACAGGAATATTATAATATTTAGTGATATGATATAATTGTTCTACTTGTTCTTTTGTTAAGAATTGAGCTTCATCAACTATAATTGCATCGATGTCTAATAAAATAATTCCTGCTTCAATATCATAATCAGGAGTAATTATGTAATCGACATCTCTTTCAATTCCTAAACGACTAACTACTTTGTTTTCACCTTTTGTATCAATAGAAGGTTTTAATATAATTGGATGTAATTTTCTTTCTTCATAATTATGAGCTACTTGTAGTAATGCGGCAGTTTTGCCACTATTCATCGCACCATAAGTAAAATATAATTTAGCCATAATTCCTCCTATATTGACACTATTCTTTCATGTTTATTATGTTTAGGTTCATAAAATTTTTCTTTATGTCTAGGTTCATATTCTTTTTTTATTGTTTTTTTCTTTTTGTTATTAATATCAATATCGACATCTTGAGATGCCAACATTTGCTGAGTATGTCTTAAATTATTTTGAGCCATTAATAAAGCAAGTAAACCAGCATTCATATTAAACTCCTGTTGATCCGAAACCGCCATCTCCGCGTTCTGTGTTATCTAATTCTTCTACTTCTTTAAATTGTACGCCTAAATAAGGTATAATTACTAATTGTGCAATACGGTCTCCTGAAGCAATAATTTGAGTTTGGTCAGTATCGTTATGTAATGCAACAATTACTTCACCTCTATAGTCAGAATCAACAACTCCTACACAATTAGCAGGGCGCAATCCTTGTTTTGTAGCTAAACCGCTTCTAGCAAAAATTGCTCCAAAAGTATTAGATGGTAATGCAATAGCAATACCAGTTCCAACTTTAACAGTTGTATGAGGGGCAATTTCAATTGTATTGTCCGAATCTAGGCTATACAAGTCATAACCTGCAGCCGCCGCACTTCCTCTAGTTGGTTCTTTAGCTCTTGAATCTAATTTCTTATATTTTAGTATAGTGTACCATTTCATTGTATTATCATATCTAGCAATTGGATCTCCAGTAGTAATATCCGCATTATTAATTGTTACTGTTGTTATATTGTCCATAATTAAAATGCACTCCCATTCTCATAAACTATTTCAGTATTACCTTCAGGTTCTTTTTCGTTTGTAAAATATTTAGTTAAAGTGACCTTATACCAAGAATCTATTACTTCACCTTTTTGTTTTCTTTCTTTATATTGTCTAGAATATTTTTTTAATACATAATGATTATCATTTCTTGCAGACTCAATTAATTCTTTAGCCTCTGCTTCTGTTCCAACACGATAATTTTCTGTTACTTCTAATAAATATTTCATTATTATATCCTTTCTATTTTTTAATATTTATATATTCATATTCTAAATTACATTCTTTACTATATTTTGCCTTATATACTTCTTTTATTTTTGTAAATATATTTTCAGCATATTTTTTATTTCCACTAAAAATTACTTTTGTACAATTATAAGTTTCTGTAAAATAAGCCATTAATTCAGGCATATCTATTAATGATGCTTTTGTAATAGTAACTACTTTATCATTGTCCATTACAAAAACAGGATAAGCAAAAGTAAAACCTTTTAAACTTGTTATAATTGTCATGCAGCACCTCCTAACATTCTATAATCGCAGTATCGTAAGGGAAGAAATAATAACAATAACTTTCTTCATCAATTGATATCCAAATTTCAATAGCATTGTTATCTTCAACTAATTCTATTGATTTTGTATTTCCACGATTTGGTAAACATTCATCTATTAATATATTTTCTATTCTTTCAACTGAACAATGAGTGCAATTATCGCAGAATGTTTCTGCAGTAGCATCAAAGTTTCTATGAAAGATAGTATAATCTTTTTTTTCATTACATAATAACATATAATATGCATTATTAGTATTATTTATAAAGTCAATTATTATATTTTTTTTATCTTGTAGTTCTTCTTGAGTTAAATCAGGAACATTTTTTTCAACTAGTCCCTTGTTTATATCATAAAGAGAAGTTGCCATCTCTACTTTATTTTCTTTTATTTTTTTACTCTTCTTCTTTTGAAATATCATTTTTATATACCTCCGTTTTATTATTGATAATAATCCACATAAATTCTTTCATAAAGTTTTTTTGTGTTTCAGGTAATTTTGTATTTTCAATTAAAGTAAACCATTCTTCATATGGAGCTGTTTTGTATGACATCCAATCTAATAAATTTTCAACACATGCCAGTTTAATTTGAAAGGTCAAAAATTCATCATTAACTCTATTCTCTCAATGGTGGTCATTATTTTCTATATGATGTTGAACTGCGGCATCGTATATTTCCTTATCGCAGTTAGTGGTTTTAAAAGCATTCATTTCTATTTTTTCATAAAGACTATCATCGTGTTCTAAAATTCTATACCAAAGCTCTTTTAATACAAAAGGGTCTTTGGTTATCCATTCGCAATCTTTCCATGACAATAGGTCATAAAACAATTGAAATAATTTTGTTTTATGTTCCATTATCTTTTTTTCATATTCTTTTTTTAATTTTCTATTTAATAAGAATTTTTTAATTAACTTTATCATTTTTTTCTTCAACCCCCATATTGTTAGCAATTTCATCATAGGCGGCAAATAAAGAGCAAGTACCTTCAAAATGGTCAAACTCATGTTGAGCTATATAACTACCATTTCCGCCCTCAGCATATTCATATTCTTCGCCATTTTCATTAAGTGCGGTAATCCATACTTTTTGAGCTCGTTCATGTTCTACAAATAATCCAGGGACTGAAAGACAACCCTCTCTCATTGTGTGAACTCCCCTTGTTCTAGTAATTTTTGGATTAACTAAAACATGAATTCCGCACCAGTTTATAACACAAATACGATAAGGCTTTCCAATTTGAATTGCGGAAATACCCGCACCTGTACTATTTTTTAATGTATCAATTAAATCAGTTATAATTTCTTTTATTTCATCATTGAATTCAGTTACATTAACACTTTTTTGAGTTAATATTTCTTTATCTTTTGGATATGTTAAAATTGGTCTTATCATATTTATATACCTTCTTTCCTTTATATATAAATATTATACTATATTTTTTTTATTTTTTCAAAATTTTTTCTCTATATTCATTATATTTATCATATCTAGTTTTAACATTCATTAATTCTTCTTTAGTTAAATTTTCTGCAAATTTATCAAATAATCCGCAACTTTTATATTCAGGACATCCACCGCATTTTATACATTGAGGAACACATGCTCAAAATATATTCATATCATATTCTTTAATTGCATAAATTAAATCAGTTCAATATGCTCTAGTAGTTGGATCTGCACAAGTACATAGTCTTTTAAAAGAAATATTTAATAATGCTTGAATATTAGCATCCATTTCCATCATAACTGGATCCATTTGACTTCTAGTTGAACGATCTATTCCGGTTCTATCTGCCCTTGATGTGCTAATAAACTTTTCACATCCTTCATGATGACGTGCAAAATGTGTAGAGATAGCATAAGGAATTTCTTCTCATTTTCAACTTACAATTCCTCTACGAATTGGGCTGTGTTCACATAATAATAATTTTCTCTTTCATTCATCTGAAGGTTCTTTATTTCCAGCTTCTTTTGCAATAGTTGTCATACATGCTGACTTTATATTCTTCCAATTTACATTAAAGTTAGTAATTTTTGTTTTAGACATTATATATTACTCCTTATCTTTTTTTAGTATAAATTTTTTTATCTCCAAATGTTTCTAATTCGGGTTTAATGCTATATATGTTTCCTTTATCATCAAAATCTACATCTACCCATCAGCAAGATTTATCATTTGCTAAACCCATGCTGCGGCAATAAGGTGTTTGATCTTCTAAACAACTTGTTTGAAAACAATGTGTTTTATCTTGTTTCATATAAAATGATTGATGTGTATGTCCAGTTTGTAAAATATCTGGTTTCTCTTCTGTTGGAATACTATCTAAATATTTTTGTAATTTATAAGATTTAGCATAGGCGCCGCCGCCCATACCATGATATAATCTAATTTTTAATTTTCCAATTTTTAAATCTGCTACGTCTGGACCTAAATATACCATATCTTCACGTTTTTTTGCTATTGTTTTAACGATTTCACTGCCATTTGATTTATACCATCAATCATCATGATTTCCTGAAATCATATAAGTTTTTCCATTGAAAGCAGGATATTTATCTACACAATAATCAACTTGACCTTCGTATGAATGTTCTCTTAATTCATAGATATGCTCAGGTCTATTTGAGCGGCCATCAGTAAAATCGCCTGAATGTAAAACATATTCAATACCTTGATTTTCTGCTTTATCATATAAATATCTTAATATGTCTAATCTATCATATTTAGAACATAAATGAGTATCACTAATTAATAATAATTTTAGATGTTCTAAATTGTAAGGTATTTCATAAACATCTTGATTTAATTTAGGAACTTTTCTAATAATAAGTTCTCCATCTACAAAATCAATATTATACCCCTCTTGTGCCATTACTGTAACTAAACCAATTACTTCATAATCTTTTAAATTAAGTTCTTTACAAACTGTTTTAAAAGATTTTTTCTTTTTAGTCATGTAATAAATTTTGTCGCATATTTCTTTTCTTTCCATATTTTTACCTCCAAAGAAAAAAGGAGGCTAAACTTTTACAAGTCTAACCTCCTTTGCTATTTTATTTGTTTCTAAACAATAGGGCTGTATATAATAATGCAGCACCAAACCATTGTAAAGACACTGGCCAGTTAGCCTTGTCTGTGATTAAGTTTAAGATTAAGCTACCGGTAGCTCCCGTCACTATTAGAGCGGGAAAAAATATTTTTAAGAAATTAACCATTGATGATTTCTCCTGTTCTGGTATTTATTATATTTTGATTGCGGCTACCACGCCATTTTAGTGTTATGTCGCGTTCTTCAATTTTAAAAGGGCCTTCAATCAAATAATCTATATTGTCTAATATATATTCTAATTCTTTTTTATTTTTTAAATAATTATATAAATAACCTGTCCAAATAATAATTTTTATTGTTGGATAATAATTTTTTACTTCTTTTATTAAAGAGTTTAAAAAATTAATTTTTTCTTGTGTATCTAAAGGTTCGCCACCTAAGATACTAAGATTTCGTTGAATGCCATTTGCGGAAATAGCATCAACAATTTGTTTTATAACAGAATTTTCTGTATGTTCTGTTCCGCCTGCGGGATCCCAGGTTTCTGGATTATGACATCCAGGGCAATGAAATGGGCAACCTTGAAGGAATAAGCTCACACTTACGCCTTCACCATTTACCATATCATTTTTATTTATTCCTGCTATTCTAATCATTCCAATTCTCCAATTTTTTAGAATGTTTATATCTTTGTTCTGTTTCTTGTTGTTTACCTAAATTAAATGCTGTTTTATAATCACCTGTTAAATATCCAGTAACACGTCTAAGTTGTTGAATATGCTCGCTGCCGCACATTGGACATCTATCATTAAATTCATCAGTGTATCCGCAATCTAAACAAGTATCATTTGGAACATTAATTGCAAAATAAGGAATATCTTTATCCATAGCATAATTTACTATTTCTTCAAGAGCTTCAAGATTATTCTTAACTCCACCCTCTAACTCTACATAAGTAATGCATCCAGCATTACTATATCCAGTTAATTCAGCTTCAATGTCAATTTTTTCAAATGGACTCATTTCTTTCCATACTGGAACATGAATACTATTTGTAAAATAATCTCTATCACTTACATTAGGAATTTCTCCATATTTCTTTTTGAATTTTTTCATAGATGTATAACACATATTTTCAGCAGGTGTATAATATACGCCAATATTTAAGTGTAATTCTTTTTTAAATTCAGCACATCTATCCTTAAATAGTTGTTCTATTCTTTTAGCTAATTCCATACCTTCAGGTGTTGTATGGTCTTTACCAATTAATATTTGAAGTGTTTCCGCAAGACCAATTTGACCAATAACAAGAGTTCCATGTTTCATGGCGGACTCTATAGTTTTACCATCAAAACCTAACATAGTTCCATTTTCATACATGAACTTAGCTGATTCTGGATCTTGACTAATAATCCATTTATATCTTTCAACTAACATATCTCTTGCTTCATAAATCTTTTTATCAAGTAATTCCATAAAATCTGTTTCTAAAGTTTTTATTGTATCATTTGGACCTGCTGCGGCATATGTCTTTTCATAATATTCTTTAGCTTCCATAGCCAATGTTGGCATAACAATAGTAACTGGACAAATGTTTCCGCGGCCATCCTTTGTTTGAGGATTAGTTCCAGGTTCAGCATTTATATCGCTACCATTATATGTTCTACATCCCATAGTTGATACATATGTTTTAGGGTCGTTTCTATCGTATCCCGCATTTACTGACCAATCTATATTAACATAGTTTGGATATAATCTTTGTGCGGTTGATCTTAGAGCTAACTT
>Ga0310690_10008752_pt1 | contig 12789 bp, 7 predicted proteins | sample AusTroGonzalo_MG_2_FD_207661 | JGI IMG/M metagenome (GOLD analysis project Ga0310690, IMG submission 207661) | Bovine rumen microbial communities from tropical cattle in Woodstock, Queensland, Australia - Gonzalo_04 (v2) (version 2) | ecosystem: Host-associated > Mammals > Digestive system >...
GCACTTCGGCGAGGTTCTCAAGGCGAATCCGCGGATCAAGTATGACGAATGTGTCGCCCTGCTTGCGGTCTTCGTAGACGCGACGTATCGAGCCGTCCCCCAGTTCCTTCGCGTCGCGCTCAACGAGTATCTTCGAGCGCTCGAGCATTACGGCGAGGACATAGACGACGTTCTTCATCGCGGGGTCGTCGAGAGTGACGAGCTTGCGGAGAATCTCGCCGGCGTCCTCCTTCTTGAGCGGCTCCTTCTTCTCCTCCTTCACCGGCGCAAAGTAGACTCCGTCCCACTGCGAGAATGCCTCCCATTCCCGCTCGGCGGTCTTCCAGCACTCCGGGTGGCAGTCAAAGCGCTCATAGCCGCTCGCAGTCTCCCTGAGCGCGCTCACGACCGGCGCACGGTCGACAAGCGGCTTCTGGCAGAAGCTGCACACGTGGCCGCGCGACTTTATGTTCCATTCCTGTGACATGTCCCTATTATACCAAATCCTGCGCCGTCAGCTGCGCGTGATGTATATTTTCGCCATGTCGGTCTTGAACGCTGACTTCTCGGAGACGTCTATCTCTTCGAAAAGCTTCTCGCCCGGGCGAACCCCGGTGAACACGACCGGGATATCCACATAAGGACGATAGCCGGCCTGGGAAACCATGTTCTCGGCGAGGTCAAGTATCCTGACCGGTTCGCCCATGTCCAGCGTGTAGATCGCGCGTTCGCCGCGCGACGCCGCCTGAAGAACCAGGCTCACCGCCTCCTGGACGGTCATGAAGTACCGCTTCATGTCAGGATGCGTCACGGTGACAGGCCCGCCTGCGGCTATCTGCTCGCGGAAAAGCGGCACGACCGAACCGGAAGACCCGAATACGTTCCCGAAGCGGACGGCGCAGAACGAGGTGACGCCCGCGCCACCCCTCCCGACGTCCATCACGGCCTGCTCCGCAGCGCGCTTGGTCTTGCCCATCACAGACACGGGGTTGACCGCCTTGTCAGTGGATATCAGCACAAAGCGCTCCACGCCGTGCGACGAGGAGAGCTCCGCAAGTTGCCGTGTCGCCTCAGTGTTGTTCCGCCAGCCCTCCTCCGGATTCAGCTCGACCATCGGCACATGCTTGTAGGCGGCGGCGTGGAGGACCACGGAGGGCCTCTCGGCGGCGAATACGGCATCCATCTTCGCGCGGTCGTTTACGTCGATCATGAGTGGCTTCAGTTCAGACGCGACCTTAAGCCGCCGCATCGCACGGTCTATTTCGTAGAGGGCGTTCTCGCACCGCTCGACCATGAGAATCCTGGCCGCGCCTGCAGACGCGACCTGCCGAACGATCTCCGAGCCGATCGACCCGCCTGCGCCAGTGACCATGACGACACGTCCTGCGAAGAATCGCGCCGCAACCGTGTTGTCGAACGTGCGCTCGTCCCTCTCGAGAAGCGCGTCGTCCCGGCGGCGAGAGGCCCAGCACACCCGCCACAGGACGCGTGTCGTGACAATTCCCACGGTGCCGAGGAAAAACGACATGACTGTGATCGAGTATGGCGGACGCACATGCGCAAGAGACACATCCGGCAGAAAGAACCTCATCGCCGTCAGAACCGCGCCCGCAAGCGCCATCGCGCCGATGTATCGCGGCAGATCCCTTCCGCTTATCCGCCGCCACGCGAGACGGTAGCATCCGCACGCGAAAAGCGACACGAGATGCACGACGCAAACCGTCACATACGAAATCGCGACCTTGCGCCACCCCCATGTAGGCTCGCCGAAGTCGAACCGGAGGACGAACGCGGCCAGATACGCGGCGCCTATCGTCGCGGAGTCGACGACCACGACGCCGATCCGCGTCGCCAGAAAGCGCATCCATGCCCTTCCTCTTCTCGCCGCGGCAACCATCCCGTAGGCGCCGTCTACATCAGTCTGCTTGAATTGCATGCCGGTATTATACCATTTTCGTCCGCGCTTCACACCTTCAACTCACAAGCCTATGCGCGCCGCAACCGCCGACGCCGGGATCCCGGCCAGCAGCACTCTCTTCAACTTCGACGTCTCGCCGGATTTGAACACGACGCGCGACTTCGGCAGGCCGAACGCGTCGGCCAGCGTCTCCACCAGCTCCTTGTTCGCCTTTCCATCCACCGGCGCAGACCTTATGCGAACCTTCACCGCGTCGCCTACGACCCCGTCCAGTCCGGCGCGCGAAGAGCGCGGCTGCGCTCTGACGTTGAGGATGGTTCCCTCTGCGGTCTCCGTAAAGCAGTTCATCTCGCCTCCAGCAAGCCCAACTCCGCATCGGTCAAATCGCGCCATTCACCAGGCGCGAGATCATCGCCGAGCCTGAGCTCGCCCACGGCGACGCGCTTCAACGACACGACGACCAAATGCGCTGCGGAGCACATGTAGCGAATCTGGCGCTTGCGCCCTTCATGCAGGCGGAACTCAAGAGTCGTGATGTTGTTGACGGGCCCCGACAGGACGCGCACCGGGACAGGTCGCGTCTCGTATCCGTCCGGCATCCTGACCGACCCCCTCAACACCCGGAGCTTGTCCTCGCTCCAGCGCCCCGCCGCCTTGACGACATAGGTCTTTTCGTGCCCGAACCTCGGATGGGTCAGCCGCAGGGTGAGGTCGCCGTCGTTCGACATGAGGAGCAGACCTTCGCTGTCCTTGTCAAGCCTTCCGACAGGCACCAGACGTTCGCAGACGCGCCCGCGCAGAAGGTCGGCGACAGTCCTTCCGCCGAATGGGTCGCTCATCGACGAAAGCACCCCGGCCGGCTTGTTGAGCATTATGGTGCGCTTCCGCTCGGCAGCCGCGAGCGGGCGTCCGTCGACCTGGACGGACACCGCCCCGGGGTCGAATCGCGCTCCGGGCTCGGTGACGACAAGGCCGTCGACCGTCACGCGCCCGGCGGAGATGATCTCCGCCGCGCCGCGCCGCGAAGACACGCCCGCGCGCGAAAGTATGTTCTGCAGCCTTTCTTCGGACATTTGCGTGGCTTATGCCAAAATCACGGACGTCCAGTCGGACGCAAAGAACCCGGCTCGCATGAGCCGGGTCCTCCGCTTTTACTTGTTCTTGTGGCGCTGAGCCTTCATACGCTTATCGTATTTATGCTTCGACATTTTCTTGCGCCTTTTCTTCTTGATGGAACCCATGGTTTTCTCCTTAGTTGTTTTCGGCTAGCTAGGCCGTTTTCTGATCAAAAAATTATCTTGTTCAACGGAAGCTCTATTATGCCCGTCGCCCCGTTCTTCGTGAGCCTTGGTATGAGGTCGCGCACCATGCGCTCCTCTACGACGGACTCCACCGCATACCAGTCGCCGCCGTGCAGACGGTTCACCGTCGGCGCGTGCAGGGCCGGCATGACCTTGACAATCTTGTCGAGCGTCTTCTCGGGCGCATTGCATTTGAGCAACACGCGCCTCTGTGCCTCAAGCGCACCCGTGAGCAGCATCTTGAGCTGTTCGAGCTTGGCGCGCTTGGCGGAGTTCTTCCAGCTCTTCTTGTTCGCGATGAAGCGCGTGGTGGATGTGAGTATGGTGTCAACGATGCGGAGGTTGTTCGCCCTGAGCGAACTTCCAGTCTCCGTCAGATCAACGATCGCATCCACCAGCTCCGGCGCCTTCACCTCCGTCGCGCCCCAACTGAATTCGACGTCCGCCTTAACGCCGTGCTTCTTGAGATAGCGCTTGGTGAGCCCGATCGCCTCCGTCGATATGCGCTTGCCCTGCAAGTCCTTGACGGTCTTGATCTTGGAGTCGTTGGGGACGGCGAGCACCCAGCGAACCGGGTTGGACGTCGCCTTGGAATAGTTGAGCTCGCAGATCTCCTCCACGTCGCTGCCGTTCTCGTACACCCAGTCGTATCCGCAGATGCCTGCATCGAGGAGCCCGAGCTCCACGTAGCGGCTCATTTCCTGCGGCCTGAGCAGACGGCACTTGATCTCATCGTCGTCAATAGACGGGATGTAGCTGCGGCTCGAACAGGAGACATTGAACCCCGCGCGCTTGAAAAGCGCGAAGGTCGACTCCTGCAAGCTGCCTTTTGGTAGTCCTAGAACTATCGCCATTGTTCGTCTTTTTAGGTGTGAATTGGGAGATTATACCATAATCATCCCCACTCTGTCTATCTGGAAGCGACGAACAAAACAACTAACGCGTCTTCGTCAGCGTCATCATGTCGATTCCCGGCAACGTCGCGAAGTCGTTCTGAAGCCGGATGGTGTTGAGTCCGCGGGCAAGCCGCACCTTTGCGTGCGCATGGCCAGAACCGTTGAACGTGCATTCAGCGGACTCCGACCCGTTGACGCCCACCATCATTGACGACGCGCCTTCGCCGAGCGCGACGACTACCATGTCGTATTCGCCGCCATTCTCGCTCCATACGTTCTCCCAAAAGAGGTCGTTGCCGCACCTTCCGCCTACGCCCGCCGCGACCATACCGCCGCTCGCCGCCTCGTTCTTCTCGTAGTACGCGGTCTTGGCATGCTTTACGTCGTGCAGCTCCTGGTATGTCGGCAGAAACGCCGTCTCCGCCTCGTACGATTCCCTTTCAATACGCTTCGACGTCTCGACGAGACACACAAGAGTTCCGTGCGCAGGAACAGCGCCCATGTTTATCCGCCGCCCGTCCTCCAGCGGGAACCATTCCGCACTGTCCCCGCTGGAAGCCGTGATGCATCGAGCTCTGTCTATGCCGGCAAGATCTATTTCCTTCGCAGATATCGACATCTCGCATGGCTTGTCGCCGAGGTTGACGAACGCAACCGCGCGTTTCGTGCCGAACGGCTTTTCGATGTCGCGTACAAGGACATACGCGTCGCCATCCCTTCGCGCGACATACGCCTGCGGCGCGGCGGTGTCTTGGTTAAGCGCGATCAAATCTGGGTTCTTGAGAAGCGCCAGCGTCTTTGGCTTCGCCTTGAGTTTTTCAAGGTCGCAGCCGATGAGAAGCGGCGAGCTCATCATGCACCACACGGCGAAATGCGTCTGGTCTTCCTCGTCGGTGAACCCACGCCCGACTTCGAGCATGTCCATGTCGTTGTAGGCGCCAGGAGCGGCGTATGCGGAAAGATAAAGACTTTCCTGTATGATGGCCTTGACGCGGCCCCATGTCGGATTGATGTCCGCGCTGATGCGCCAGGAGCTGCCGATGTCGCGAACCCAAGTGCCGGGATAATTCCAACGGCACACGTTGATTCTGACGCCGGGCTTTACCGAGTCGATCGCCTTGCGGATCTTCGTGTACTGCTCGCGCTCGTTGAGTGAAAGCTTTCCCTTGTTCTGCCACTTGTCGCCGCCGCAGAAGTCGATCTTTATGAAGTCAAAGCCGAGCTCGTCGAAGAAATACTCCGCGTCCTGTCTTTCGTGCTTGTAGAGGCCCACCCCCTCGCCAAGCACGTCCTTGTCCCAGAAGCATCCGCACGTGTCCGCGCCCCCGTCAGAATATATGCCTGCCTTGAGTCCAAGTCCGTGGATGTGGTCGACAACCTCTTTAAGCCCGTTGGGAAAGCGCTCGGGGTGCGTCTTCAGCTTGCCGTTCTCGTCGCGCCCGCCGAAGTACCCATCGTCTATGTTGACGTATTTGTAGCCACACTTGTCTAGGCCAAGTTCGACCATGAGGTCCGCTTGCTTCATGATGAGCTTGTCGGAGATGTTGACTCGGTATGCGTTCCAGCTAGACCAGCCCATTGTGGGCGTCTCCGGGCTCTTGACTTCGCGCGGCCCGGCGTTCAGAACCTTGTCGGCGTCGGCGCGTATCCCCTTGAAGTAGTCGGCTTTCTTCCAAAGCGACTCCTTGGCGTCAAACCGCGTAGCCAGAACGGAGAGGTCCGCCATCCGTTCGCCAGACGCGCGCAGAATACGGAACTTCTCCGCCGCCTCGAGTCCGTTCTGAAGCATAAGCATCCGCAGCGACGGCGAGCCGTCGGGATACACGAGGAACGTGTCGCCCGCGAAGAGACTGGCGTAGTCGGCGCTCTCCATGGGCTTCGGCGGCCATGAGTTGTAGGCCCAGCGCAGAAGTCCGTCAAGCCCGACCACGGCTGGATAAAGCCCGAGGTAATACCCTTCGTCTGGATCCGAGAACACGAAGGTGTTCGGCGAAAGAGGGCTGTTGCAGACGTAGTAAGTTGTCTTGAATCCCCTGGCGCGCCGCTTCGCAGCCTCGGACAAGAAGTCTTTCGAGATATGTTCCATGCTCTGAGAGTAGACCTCCGGATCGATTCCGGCAAAAGCCGACAGCGCCCTGTTCCCTGAAAGTTCCAGGCGCAGCCCCGGAGCCGCCTTCCGCACGAGATCCGCCACGGCCTTCGTCTCCTCCGGGCTGCGCTCGTCGAGCGCGACTGTCGTGTCTTCGAGCCAGCCCTTCGCCTTCAGATGCTTCGCGAAATCTGCGAGGAACGGAGCCCAGTAGTCCTCGTACTCCTGCGTACCCGGCTTGGCGCGCGCCGTTCTGTCCTTCTTGTCCGGCTCGTCCCACCAGATACGCCCTTCGTCCCACGGGCATATAGAATAGCAGGCTATTCCCGGCCCGAGTCCGCACGAACGGGCGAACTCCACGTATTCGTCGAAGATCGTGTAGTCGAACGACCAAGTGCCGTCCGCCGCCTTTATGTGGCGCACCATCGTCTCGTATCCGTCACAGCACTGGTGGCTCCACGGGTAGCGCACGATCGTAGTCGTGATCACCTTCTGCCCGAGTTCCGCGAGGTTTTCCCAGAGAGGCCGCATCGCGTCGTAGTGCTCTTTCGAGAACGGCTTCGTCTTGCTGCACCGCGCCACGGCCCACGGATGCTGCCAGATGTCGAGGTAGAAGCTACGCTCGCGGACAGGGGTGATCGCACGGTCCAAGACCTTGACTTTGAGATCGCCGAACTCATGGACGCCGGGCTTCGCGGTGCGCGGCACCTTGACCTGGACGACGCGCGAAGTCTCCGCCCCGTCGCCCCAGACGACGCGGTCTAGCGCGTTCGTTACGGTCTTCCTCCATATATTGGGCGCCTGGCTGTAGCTGACGCTCTTCAGCGCACCGACCTTTACTTGAAAGCCGTCTCGCGCACTGGCGACCTTTTCTCCGTCCGGGAGCAGCGCATTCACCGTCTCGCCCTTCCAGGCGGTGATGTCTAGCGCCAGAGCCGACGTGCCCACGACAGCAAAAAACAACATGTATAATGTCTTCATTTCTCTTACTCCTCTGGAAGCGGGTCGCCGACGGCAAACGGCGTCGGCGACACCACGACTTTGACAAACTTGGTGGCAGGCGTCGCGTCAACGCCAAGCGGAATGACCTCGTCATCCTGCTGGGCCTGGACAACGCACTCTGCCGTGAACGTTCCTTGAAGCGATTCGCTGGTGAACGCGATGTACCACGCTCCCGCAACAGGATTCGACACCGTCGCGGTGAATGTCGCCGAACCTGTTGTCGCGTCGGTGCCGAACGCAAGTCCGCCACCGCCTCCGGCACCGGATCCGCCCACGCCACCGCCGATGACCGGCACGGGAAGCGTGGCGACGACCTTTGCGCGCGTCGTGCCGCAGAAGCCCGCGATGCCTCCCGTGCCGCGATACGACACAGACGAGACGCACTGCGGCGCCGATTGCATGGGAAGCCACCCGTCTGGACAAGTCGCGGCTACGAGAGGTTCGCCGTCTATCCTGTACTGTACGCGCGGCGCGGCAGAAGAATTGACGTCCATCTCGATGGCATAATCGATCCACGCCCCGTTGTCAAGCGCAGTCCCCGGCGCATCGAACACCGTCCAAACGCCGTTGGCATACCCACATGCCCTGATTTCGCCGTTGGTGACGGCGAAAAACAACGAGGCTAGGAGTCCATTGCCATCCGTCGCATTCGAAATATCCGACGCCGCTATCGAGACCCGCCCAGTGATGCAGACGTCCGCGCCGGTCTCCGACGGGGTCGTCGGCGTATAGACGACCTCGTCGTCACCGTCGATCTCCACATGACGCGGCGCATGCGCCGACGCATCAATCAACACCGCGTCGTTACCGCCCCTAGACCACGTTCCGCCGGGATTGTTCACTTCCGTGACGTCAGTCCACGCCGCGCCCGCCTTGTAGCCGGGATCATCAAAATCGACGGCAAACCAGCCATCCACCTTCGCGGACGAGAATGCGCCCGCCGAAGTGACGGCTGCATATCCCGACGGAGTTCCCGTGAATGCGAAGTCGTATGTCTTGCCCTGTACGGTCGGGACTACCGTCGAATACGTCTCACCCTCGACGACGTTCTCCCAGTTCGTGACCGCAACGCCGTTAAACACGAGCGAAAGCGAAGCGGACGGCGCCTCGACACACGTCACCTTTACCGAAAGCACTGCTGACGTCCCGTTGCCATTGACGACAGATACGGCGCGACCGAGTTCCATAGGACGGTAAACACGGGAGAACGGTATCTTGTATATGTCGCCGGAAACGTCGTCGCCCACATTGCCAGAAAAACCGTCCTTGCAGGCTAAAGTCCAACCAGTTGCAAAACGCCAGCCGATGCCCACAAAGAAGCCCGCATCAGTCCTGCAGATCGCGCTCGCCTGCTGGCCAGTCTTGAACGTGAACAGCTTTTCGAAGGAAACGCCGTCACGAGACTCCCACACGCTGTTTACGATTGTGCGGTCTGCGGAGTCGAACTCTGCGGCAAGAACGTTGAGCATCTCGTCGCCGTGGCACGTCGTGTACTTCGAGATGCAAAACGGGAACACGCCCGAGCCGAGGCTCACCTTTGAGGCTTTGATGTGGTGGTTCACATTTTCCGCACTGTAAAGGCACAGAGGTTTTGGAGCGTCCACGTGCTCATATCCTAGGATATAGACAACGCGGTTCTTGTAGGACGTCGTCAGGCACGGGGCGGAATAACCCCCAGAGGAAATAGCTCTGTCGGAGGAGGTGAAGTCCGGGGCGATTTCGCTCCAGGGACGCTCTTCGCAAGTAAATTCGCCGGTAGATTGGTTGAACCGCCATTCCTCGAACGGATATGACGTCGTGTTGAATGGAACGCAAAAGAGGTCGTTCTCAAAAGGGAGGAACGCCTTGAAGCGACGAGTAGTCCCGCTTGCAGTGTAATTGGTGGCCGTGCAGGGCGTGGCGTCCCTCATTGTGTCGTTTGAACCTTCCGTACCATAGGCGATGCCGTATCCAGCGGTGAAGACCTTGCCCTTCCAGCAGCAAAGGTCCCACGTATGTATCGCATATCCCTGGTTGTCGAGGTTTCCCCAAATGCCGGAGGGGTGGCTGCCGCGCGGGATGTTCTTCAGGCACTTCCATTCGCCATCGAGGTCCTTGCGGAAGAGCGCACCCCAGTTAGGGCCGTCCTCGTGCTGGTCCGTGACAGGTGCATAGAGCCGTCCAGCGGAGTCTTCGCGGAAGTAGTCAAAGCGCTCTGAACCTGCTTGGTATTCGCGCACATAGGAGCCATTCACCGGATCGACAGCGAAGATTGGCGCATAGCCCGTGTTCGGATCCCAGCAGCCGCCCGAAACATAAAGTTTCCCCTTGTACGGAACAATCGTCGTCATTGCACGCGAACGACCGTCATTTGCGCTCGTGGTGCTCCAGCGTGACTTGTTCGGATTGCATAGGAACTGCATTGAACCGGTATAGTCCGGCACATCTGCAACCGCCGCCAGTGCAAGCACCAGCGACATTGCAACCATCGACCATGTTCTCATAATCACTTTACCTCACCAATATCTGGAGTCCGCCACCGCGCTTCAGAATCAGTTCGCTGTTCGCGTCGTCACCATCTATGGCGCGAGTCTTCGCAATCCATCCGCTCCGCATGCGAGGCAACGCGCCGCCCTTCGCAATCTTGCCGACGACAATTATATCGCCTATCGCAAACTCCGCGCCGTCCGTCGCAAGTTCAGGCACAAGCCCGCCGCCGTTGTTCACGTATGTCCCGACGTTCAGCATGTCATTTGCGACGACGGATCCGCCATCCTTCCAGACCCTGATCGGGAAAGCTCCGGCAAGATCAAGCTCTCTGAACTCAACCGTCGAAGCCGCGTCATCCGTCAGATTCGTCAATGCGACGCCGCCAGCGACGACAGTACCAGCCCAGTTCGCGCCGTCGTTGAAGAGAAGCAGACAGTCGTTTTCGGCGTTGCATGAAATCACGCCCGAGCATGTATTAGCCGCGCTAGTCACCGTAATAGCCATCGAGTTATTCGCGACCGCGTTCGACACGACGACGCTGCCCGCGCCCGCAATTGGCGAGGCGATGGCAAGATCGCGGTCCCATGCTGTCCATGTGCCAGTGTTGCTACTGCCCTCGTCTCGCCCGACGATGCTAAACACACCGCCTTCCTTGACGATGGCAGAGCCAAAGCCCGACAAGACAGGGAATGGATCACCCGAACTGTACTTCTTCGGAACAGACCATTCACCTTCGTAGACGGCCAAAGCCGCCTTGCCGTTTCCTTCAAGACGGAACCCCTTAATGGACGCGCCATTCTTGAGAATGACTGTCTCATGCCCAGCTTCGGCCGGCTGGAACGAGAAGCGCGGGGCTTCGCCAAAGGAGGAAAGATACGAGCCGGCGCCATCAAGCTCAATGCTTGCATAATCGTTGGCCTGGCTTTGGTGGCTAGAAATATGAGCAGCCCCGTGGCCGGGCGACAGGGTTGCGCCATTGATGAAGCGAAGCTCCGCAACACTACCGACATACATGCGATAAGTATGATGGTACTCCGTGTCGTCGAAAATGAACTCGCATGGTTCGTCGACAGGGTTGTTGACGCCAAAACGCGAATCTGCAAAGTCTGCCCACGAAACGCACGGGAAGGTGCACCGCACAAAACGGTAGGGGCGCAGCTGCACGACACGACCGCCGACATCCGGCCAGACATAATTGGATCCAAAGTCCGTCCCCGAGTCCCAACTGTAAGTCAGGGGATGGAACGTCGCCCCGTCGGCATAAAGGCCGAAGTATGACGTTTCACCGTTCGCGGCGTAGCCGAACGTGATGTTGCCGACGAGGGCAGCCGTCGTCGTCGCGAGTCCGCAAAGCGTCATGTCCATGTTCTTCAGCCGTGCGCGGCGATAGGAGAACGTAATAGTCGCGTTCGTGGCGACGGCGAACGATGGCACCAAGACCGTTTCGCCGGAAATGCGGTAGCTCGTCACGGGATCGGAGTCGAACCGCACGACAGTCGCGGGCGTTGTCCCGTTGTCGCCGACCTCGAACCTCGCCGTCGGCGCAAGCGTGAGCGGCGGCATCGTTACAGACGCCGTCACCTTGAGCGTCGCGCCGTCTTCGACTACGATTCCAGCCGGCAAAGTCACGCTGTCTTCGTCAAGCGCCAGCACAGTTCCATCGCCGTGGACGTGGACGACCATCGAGGCGTCGGGAATTTCGGAGCCAACCCAGTTGGCGGTCGTCGACCAAGCACCGTCTCCGATGTAGGTGCCAACGGGTATGTAGATCGTCTTGTCATTCTGCTGTACACTACCGAAAGCCGTCTTTATTTCACCATCTGCGAAGACTTTAACGACAACACCGTCCGCGACTGTTATTGCGGACATGTCGTATTCGACATAAGGCTGAAGGACAAGAACGCCGTCCGTGACGTTGAGGGCCGTCGGCAACTCGTCGCCGAAAACGACGGCGCCGTCGCCTGTCTTTACAAGCATCGCCTCCGTCGTGACGTTCACGCCTGAAAGGTCAAGAACGCAGTTTGCAGCGACATCGACCGTAACTGAACCGCTGCCGGTTGTCGCGAAGTCTCCAGCCGCCGTCGCCGTCACTGCGCTGGACCCTGGTACAGGAGCCGAGAGAGAAACACCCTTGACGCCATAGCCGCCTTGACCATCCGAAGTCGCAATGTCAAAGCCGCCGTCTTCCGAGAAATTGTGATCATAGTCCGCCTCGGATCCCCGTAGGTAGGAGGCCTTCACCACTTTTGCGTAGATGTTGCCCGAGGCGTCCTTCCAGAATTCGACTATGACGCATTTCGTGTAAGGGGATTCCCACCGCTTGAACTGGACGCGGAGCTTTGCGCCGTCTTCAATAACGGACACATCCGCCCGGGCGTATGGAGTATCCAAATATCCAGTAGCCCAAGACGCGCCACCTACGCAACCGGATATGTCTTCCAGCATTGTGATGCTTAGCGAAGGAACCATCGTACCGACAAGCGTATCAGTCGTACCAATGTACCCGGAGTAAGTCTGCGTCTGCATCTCATGGCCGCTATTTGCCACCGCAAACGTAGTTCCTGCGGCAAGGGTTGTCGCAGGGACGTCTCGCGTGGCGGCAACGGTGAACGAGGCGCCGCCCTCAACCGAAATGGCCGAGTACACCGGAACATTGTCATCCATGACGGCTCGTGTAGAAGAACCGGCGATCGTCACAGGCTGGCCGGCGAGAGCGGCAACGCCGTTCACCCATCCGTTGGCGTCGTTCATGTCGGTAACGGTCGAAGAGTTGAAGGTGTAGTGCGACTCGGACACAAGCGAGTTGCCGCTGATATCAACCGTAACACCTGTGCCCGAAAGAGAAGCGTTCAACCCTGACAGCGCCTGTGCGAGAATGGTTGCGTCGGAACAGGTGAAGACCTCCACGCCGGAGGCAGGCACAAATCCATCGACAACGGCAAAGCTCGCGGACGAGATGGAAGAATCCCAGTCGGACAGCGTTACGCCCGAAGCGCCGATCTTGATCTTGCTGCCGCTTGCAAAAGTCATGTCACTCAAGTCGTATGACGTGTCGGGCGCAGTAAGCGCGACGCCGCCCTGCGTCACTTCGAGCAAATAAGGCATGTGCCCGGCGCAAAAAGCGAGGTCACCCGC
>Ga0310690_10008754_pt1 | contig 12788 bp, 9 predicted proteins | sample AusTroGonzalo_MG_2_FD_207661 | JGI IMG/M metagenome (GOLD analysis project Ga0310690, IMG submission 207661) | Bovine rumen microbial communities from tropical cattle in Woodstock, Queensland, Australia - Gonzalo_04 (v2) (version 2) | ecosystem: Host-associated > Mammals > Digestive system >...
GTCAAGATGAGCGCCGAAGAAAAGGCTGCTTTCGACAAGTCTGTCGAAGCTTGCAAGAAGAACGCTGAATGGGTTGACGCACATACCTAACCGTTCGCGCTAGAATAAGGATGAAAAACTCCTTAGGCGCTCACTCTCGCAAAAAAGCCCTCGGTTAACACCCGAGGGCTTTTTGCTCACACGTGATCAGACCGGAACGGCTAGAAATAAGATTGAACTTACTCAACAGCCGTTCCTCTCGCCAACACGACCCGTTGATACGGGTCGCTTATGGCTCACACGTCAGACCGCTCGGGGCTAAGTACTGGAGAAAAACTCCGTCGGGCCCTCGCTCTCGCAACCACGCTCCGTTGATACGGAGCGTTTTTTTTGTATGAAATTGCTCGAAAATGCCAAATTATGCTACCAAAGCGAGTAAAGTAATGTGCTTAGTAGCATGATTTTGGAATAAATTAAGCAAAATTCCTGGCAAATCAAGAAGTTTGGGTGGAAAAATGCTACCAAATTTTAGTTATTACTTGATTTAGTAGCATAGCGAACTTGACTTTTTTTGATTTTATTACATATAAAGTTAAAATTATGCTACTAAAGCAGGCCTTCTGGTGTGTTTAGTGGCATTTTTTAGCTAAAAATCACTTCAGCACAATCCTGCGCGCGAGATGAACTCCTTTCCCCGTCACGCGGACCATATAAATTCCGGCATTGAGGTGGGTGAGGTTGAGCGTTGAAGCGGCTCCATCGATTGCTGCGTGCGCGACGACTTGCCCGAGGCTGTTCATGACTTCGGCGGTTGCGGTAGACTTGATGCCCGTAAAGCCGAGCGTGCGACCGTTGAGAATCGCCTTGGGCGCTGACACCGTGCGAACAAATTTGATTCCTACTTCGGAACTTGGGATGCCGCATTTTTCAGGACAGGTTCCATCTTTGGGGCCGACTGCACAGATATTGAAATTGTAGCGGCCCGGGTCTGCTTGAAGCTTGAATTTGACGGCTACGAGTTGCTTGGCTGCGGTCTCGCCATCAATTTTTACGGAACCATCGTACCAGGAGGGCTGCTTGAAGTCGGACCAGCTGACGACTACCTTGTTGCCGTGATTTGTATTTCCTTTTAAAATGTCGGGAGCTTTTGCGGCGGGGAGTGTAACCGACGGATTTGCGTAATTGATGGTTGAATCTATTACAGGACCGAGACCTAGTTCGAGTTTCAAGTCTGCATCAGAAGAATAGGTGACGCATAGTCCTCCCCATGTTGAAGCGTCGCCTGCTAAGGGAGTGGGGTCTGTAGAGGATTTTTCACCGACGATATTGAATCCAAAACCTATATAAGGGCTTGAGGTCATTGATCCTTTGGCGAGGTCCGCTGTTCCACAAAAACCACCGCATTCAACGATCATATTTTCTGCGGAGCAATATATAAAGGGTGGATCTATTGTAAAAGGGCAAATAAATGCGGACTCGCCGCCATCGTTGTCGTCTCGATAATCAAACCAGTAACCGCTTGTTTCGGTTTCGTTCCCAAGTCCTGTTTGAATGTTTTCTGTTATGTTGTCGTCTGCACAATTCCAAGTGACAAACTGCCCTGCGGCAAATGTCGTTGATGAAGCTGCCCAAAGAGCGATGGCTAAAGCGTTTTTCTTGTTCATGAGATTACCTTACCACAATCCTGTTTGTGAAATTAACGGCTTTACCCGTAACGTGGATCATGTAAATTCCAGCGTCAAGGTGGGCGAGGTTGAGAGTCGAGGCGGTACCTTCGATTGCTCCGCGCGCGACGACTTGCCCGAGACTGTTTAAGACTTTGGCGGTGGCGGTTGACTTGATGCCCGTAAAGTTGAGGGTACGGCCTTTGAGAATGGCTTTGGCGGCTACTGCCCCGCGAACGTTTTGGATGCCTTGCTCGGAGTTGGATGGCGTGCATTTTTCCGGGCACGTTCCGTTTTGCGGACCAATGGCGCAAATCTTGAAATCGTAGCTACCCGGATCGGCTTGTAGTTTGAATGAAATGATGGAAAGCTGTTTTGAGGCTGTTTCTCCGTCTATGAAGGGGGAACTTAAGTGCGATGGAATTTGTTTGAAGTCTGACCATGCAACTCTCACCAAGTTGCTTGTCTTGGAGGCTGGAAGCGTGGCGGACGGATAGGAAAGCGCTAGGGCTGGTTCTGCATCGGGACCTTCTCCGTCTAATATCCAGCCATTCGGGTCGCTGATCGGACCTGGACCTAGTTGTAGTAGTAAATCGACATCTGAAGTGTATGTAATGCAGAGCCCGTTCCATGCAGAAGCGTCGCCTGCAGCAAGGGTGTGGTCTGTGTCGGATGTTTCTCCCACGACGGAAAAGCCAAATCCTACGAACGGTTTTTCGATTGCGGATCCTCCTTTGAGAACCGCGGTTCCGCAAAAGCCGTTGCATTCCTCAATGACTGGATCAAAAGCGTAATAAGGTGGGTCCATCGCGGCTGCCCACATAACATTAGAGCCGTCACCGTCGTTTTTGTCGGTGTAAAAGAACCAGTAGCCGAATGTTTCGGTCCAGTTGCCTAGTCCGGTTTGAATTTGCGGATTTCCGTTAGCTCCGTTCCAGGTGACAAACGATTCTGCGGCAAAGGCGGATGATAAGGCGATTGATACGGCAAAAAACGCTGTTGCTATTTTGGTCCGTTCTTTTTCCTGGTTCATATAAATCCTCCTGTACTAAGTAATATAGATTTAATACCTCGATTTCAGATGAAATAATTTGATAAATGTGTGTGAATTGTAAACTGTGGACTTTTAATTCTAAAAATGATGTAAAAAATGACGAACGGTTGTATTCAAATAATTAACGGCCGATTACTATTGACTAATAACCGATAATTAAAAAATATGTGGACTTTTAATAATTAAAAGTATATATTTGCATTATCTAGGCTTGTTAAGAGTGTGGATGTATGGGAGATGTAGATGGAAACGAAGGGTTTTAAGCCTATTTCTGTGCTGTCGCGTGCCGTAAGGAACGTGGCTTGTGGCGCTATTTTGGGGGCCGGGCTCGGTTCGGCTGCCTTTGCGGCGAATCCTCTCACGACTGATTTTTATTCTGCTGATGCGGCAGCTCTCGTGCATAACGACTCGCTATTCATTTTTGCGGGTCACGACGAGCAGGGACCTCAGGGCAATAACAATAAGGCGTTCATCATGAACGACTGGCACGTGCTCGTAACCGACGACATGGAACATTACCACGATTACGGTGCGGTTTTGAGCGTCAAGACGTTCAAATGGGCGAATGCGAGCGCTTTTGCGGGCCATTGCGAATACCGGAATGGAAAATTTTACTGGTACGTGGCCGTTCATCATGGGACCATCAAGGAAAACGGTAGTGAAGGTTTTGCGATTGGTGTTGCCGTGGCGGATCATCCGTCTGGACCGTGGAAGGACGCGATTGGCCAGGCGCTCATCACCGACAATACGCCGAATGACGTGAAACTCAATATTGACCCCGCGATTTTCTACGACGGGGACGATATTTGGATGTATTGGGGCTCGTGGAATGCGGGCCGCCGTGTAAAACTCAAAGAAAACATGATTGAACTTGCGGGTACGCCCGAAGATATCAAGATCAAGGACTTCTTTGAAGCACCGTGGATGCATTACTTCCGCGGAAATTACTACTTCAGTTACGCTTCGGGATACCCTTCGACGACGAACTATTCCATGGCGTCTTCGATTAACGGACCGTGGACGCAAAAAGGCGTCATCAACGACAAGATGGACAATTCCGAAACGAACCATCAGGCGATTTTCAAGTACTTGGGCCACTGGTATTTCATGTACCATGGCGCAAATTCTCCGGGCGGCTGGACGTATCGCCGTTCCGTGAACATCGACTACCTCTATTACGACCGCGACGGCAATATCCAGAAAATCAAGCACACCAGTGGTGTGGACCCGGTCGACAATGCGCTTGTCGAAGCGGGCGGTTACCGCATGGTCGTTTCTCATAGCAATTTGGCGCTTGAAGATAGCGACGGCATCGTGGTGCAGCAGGCTGCGGACGAAGAAAACGAATCGCAGCTCTGGGTGCTTGAACGCAGTGAAAAAGCGCGTTACTACACCTTGCAGAACTTCAAGACGAAGCAGTATTATTGTCCGTCTAAGACGCTCTTGGATACTGTTTCGACAAAGTCGACGCCTTGTGAAATCCGCATCGAAAATGCATCGAAGGAAAAGGGCTACTTCTTGTTTGCGGATTATGATAGCGATTACTTGGCAGACGTGCTGAACATTTCGAAAGACGTTGGAATGCCGCTGATCACGTGGGTGCGCACGGGAACGGACAACCAAAAGATTAAGCTTGTGAAGGCGGAATTGCCGGCGGTTGAGTCACCGAAGGATTCCATTCCGAATGATTCGATTCCGTCGGATTCTGGAAATGGTGGCACGACGGGTTTGGAAATGGCGCGCCTTTCTGCGGGGGTTTTGCCTGCTCGTTTTGCGGCTTACGATGGAGCTGCCCGCGTGATTCGTCTGGCGAAAACGGTAGATTGGGCGGTTCTCGATTTGAACGGCGTTGTTGTCCGTCGCGGTTATGGTCAAGAAATTAATGCGAAGAATATGCGACCGGGCGCCTACCTTGTCCGCTCTGGCACGTTAAACGCAAAGGTCATGGTAAGGTAATGGTGGCGCATGCAGTGACTGTCATCCCGTACTTGTTACGGGATCACCTTTCCCGCGGGCGGTATCCGGTGCATTTTATAAGGAGTTTGGTATGAAGATTTTGAATAAAGTTTTATCGGCGGTGAATCTCGCGACTCTAGCGACGATTGGCGCCTTTGGTGTTTCTGCGGCAACGGCAGCCGATTGGTACGCCAAGGATAATTTGCAGCCGGGTCACGACCCGAGTATGGTGCGCTTTGAGGACGGTTACGCCCTCATGAGCACGAATAACAATTTGCAACTTTGGACTTCCGAAGATGCTTATACTTGGAAAGATCACAAGTCTACGGTGAGCGCGATTCCGCAGTGGGCTTTCCAGTATGCACCGGGTACCGAAGGCATCTGGGCTCCGGATCTTTACTACATGAACGGTGAATTCCGTGCGTACTACTGCGTGTCCGTTTTCGGCAAGCGTTCGTCGGCGATTGGCTATACGGCAACGACTTCGATTGTGCCGGGCACGACAGGCTATGGCTGGAAGGACCACGGCCACGTGATTCACACGGTTACTAGCGACAAGTACAATGCGATTGATGCAGACGTTGTTCGTGATGCCGAAGGCAATTACTGGATGGCCTTCGGCTCGTTCGGTCTTGGAATCCAGCTGATTAAACTTGACGGCAAAACGGGCTACCAAGCTAGTGACAACAAGACGATTTACAACATTGCTCGCCGTACAAGCAAGGCGAGCGAAGGTGCCGAAGAAGGCCCGAGCTTGATTGAACATGGCGGCAAATACTTCCTCTTTACCGCTTGGGATAAATGCTGCCAGCAAGGTGCAAACATTGAACAGACAACGTATAAAACCGCTTATGGCCGTGCTGATGCTGTAACGGGTCCATACAAAGACCGTGCCGGATATGATATGGCAAATGGCGGTGGTACGATTTTGCTGGAACGTTACGGACGTTATGTCGGTCCGGGCGGCGGCGAAGCCTTCCAAGACTTGAACCGCGTGCGTTTTGTGCATCACTATTACGACCTCAATGGCGACAAGTATAATCACATCCATATTCGCGATGTCGTCTTTACGGACGACAACTGGGTTGAAATGGGCCAACCGTTCCTCGGACGTTATTTGAGTGCTGAAGTCGAGCACGGAGCTTTGACGCGTGCCGTTTCGGGCGACCTTGCGATTACCCGCAGCAATACGGCTTCGAACGGCGAATATCTCGCTTACATCAACACGGCAGGTTCCAAGATTCGTTTGCCGATGAACATCATGCAGGCGGGCGATTACTTGCTGCGTTACCGTTATGCCAACGGTGGCGAAGGCGATGCAACGCAAAAAGTTACCATTAACGGTAAATCTCAAACGGTGACGCTCCCGCCGACAGGTTCTTGGGGCACGTTCCCAGAAAAGTCTATCGTGATGATTCCGGCAACGCTCAAACGCGGCGGTAACTTCATTGATATTGAACCGCAACCGAACGGATTCTTCTCGGAACTCGACCGCATCGACTTTTTGCGCGTGATTCGCGATACGATTCCAGCCAATGGCTTTGACAACGGCATTCGAGTGCGCCTTACCGACAAAGATGAGCTTGCGATTAAGAACGGCGGTTACGCTATTTTCGAAAACGTCGTGACGGATTCTATCAAGAGCGAAAACGTTTCTGTTCAAGTGAAAAATGCAACGTCCGGAACGCTTTACATTCGCGATGGCAAGAAGGACGGAACCGTTCTCGCGGAATGCTCCTTGGATGATGCTGCTTCTGCTGAAAACGGCTGGTCCGAAGTTTCTTGCTCAAAGCTCAAGAGCAAAAGCGGAATCAAGGACTTTTACCTGACGGCATCCGACGTTTCGGGTGAAGTTCTCGTCGGAAACATCATGTTCAAGTCTAGCGCAGTTTCGTCTAGCTCTGTCGCTGAAGTTTCGTCGAGTTCTGCCGTCGAAGCTGAATCGAGCAGCACGGGCACGACGATTTTGTTAGAAAAACCGCGACTGGCGAAATTTAACGTTACAAAACTTCATGATGGTTACCGCGTGCAATTTGCAGAATTCGGCAACCATCGCGCATACCTCTTGAATCCCATGGGACAAGTCGTTTCGGCGAAAAATGTGAACGGCACCGAAGTGGAATTCCGCAATTTGCCGAAAGGCCGTTACATCGTCAAGGTAAAGTAAATTTGTTTTAAAATTTATATATTAAAAGATGTTGGGTGTTGGTAAGGAGTACTATGGTTTGTCGTCGTAAAATAGGATTTTCGGCGGGTGGTGCTTTGGCGCTGACCGCTACTTTGTGCGTGCCGTCTGCTTTTGCTGCGGATTGGTACGCTAAGGAACATCGCTGGGCTGGGCATGATCCCGATATCATCCGTTACGAAGATGGCTACGCGCTTGCGACGACGGACAACCACATGCTCATGCAGTTTTCTGAGGATGCGCTGAATTGGAAAAACGGCGAGCCTGCGATGCCGGAATTTTCAAAGTGGCTCTACACCTACGCTCCGAACATGATCGACATTTGGGCTCCCGATATCCATTACATCGGTGGCGAGTACCGCATGTATTATTGCGGTTCCGAAATGGGTATCCGTTCTTCGGGAATGGGATTCATGGCGAGCAAGGAAATTGACCCGACAAAGCCTGGCTACGGCTGGACAGATATGGGCGAAGTTATCCATACGGTCAAGAGCGATTCTTACAACGCCATTGATGCCGCTGTGCTCAAGGACCTTGACGGAAAAGTCTGGATGGCGTTTGGCTCGTGGGGCACGGGCATTCACATTTTGGAACTTGACGAATCGACAGGTAAGGTCAAGAACGGCGCAAAAATGAAGAACATCGCGAACCGCGGTGGCGCTGGTGTCGAGGGCGCAAGCCTCATCGAACACAATGGCAAGTATTTCCTCTTTACCGCCTGGGACAACTGCTGCAAGAAAGGCGCAGACCTCGAAAACAATTCTTACAAGACGACCGTCGGACGTTCCAACCGCATCGATGGCGGTTATGTTGACCGTAGTGGCAAGGCTTTGCTCGATGGGGGAGGAACGATTCTCCTCAACCGTTACGGTCGCTATTACGGGCCTGCAGGTGGCGAAGCTTTCGAAGACATCAATCGTCAACGCTTTGTAAACCATTACTACGACAAAAACGATGGCGGAAACTCTTACATCCAAGTGCGCGATATCGTTTGGACCGAAGACAACTGGCCCGAAATGGGTCAACCTTTCCTCGGACGTTATCTCAGCGCCGAAGCGGAACACGGCATCCTCACGCACGTCGACATCTCTAGCAGTTCCAAGGCTTCGAACGGAGAATTCTGCGCCTACATCAACTACGACGACAGCAAGATTCGCTTGCCGATGATTATCCCGCAGGCGGGCGATTACCTTATTCGTTACCGTTACGACAACAACTGGACCGAAGACGGCGCTAACGGCAGTTCGCATTTCGTGGACGTCAACGGCAAAACGCGCGAAGTCGAACTCCCGCTGACGGGCGCTTGGAGCGAATTCCCGGAAAAGTCCGTCGTGTACATCCCAACAAAGCTCAAGCGCGGCTCGAACTTTATCGAAATCACGAAGGGCAAGCATTATGCGGAACTCGACCGTCTCGACTTCTTGCGCATCATCCGCGATACGATTCCTGCGAACGGCTTTGACAACGGCATCCGCGTGCGTCTGACGGACAAGGATGAACTCGCGATTAAAGATGGCGGCTACGCACTCTTCGAAAACGTGATTACGGATTCTATCGTCGATGTTGGCGTGAACGTTCAGCTGAAGAACTGCTCTGGCGGCACGTTGAGCCTGCGCGACAGCTCCAAGACTGGAACTGAAATTTCGAAGTGTTCCGTCCCTTCAACGTGCGGTGGCGAAGCTTGGGTGGATGTCGCTTGTACGAACCTCCCGAAGCTGACGGGGGTCAAGGATTTTTACCTGACGGCCTCGGGCGTCTCGGATGAACTCCTGGTCGGGAACATCAAGTTTGCAAAAGCTAAGGATACTTCTTCTACTTCGATAAAACCGTCCGTTTTGTCCAAAGATTTCTTGATGGTCTATGATCGCGAAAACAGAATCGTTCGTCTTTCTGCGGATTCGCCGTGGACTCTCTTTGATATGAACGGGGTGGCGCTCAAGAACGGATTTGGTCGAGATATTCGTTTGTCCAATCTCCGCAATGGGGCGTATTTGGTTCGTTCCGGCACCCGTACTTTACGACTTCTGCTAGACCGCTAGATCCGTTCACAAGCCCTTTAAATTGCTGAAAAAGTCCAGTTATGCACGGAAAAAACGCTTTTTCCGTGTGTTTTTTTGCACATTTGTTCTTTTATTTTAAGTTTATCGTGTTCTTTTCGTAAACTTTTGAATAGAAAAAGATATATTTGCTTGTAAAGAAAATTTACCAAATGGAGTTGTTATGAATAATTTGAACCTTATAAAGTGGTGCGCTGTAGCAGGTGTTCTTGTATCCTTAAATGCCTGCTCGAATACGATTGCAACAGACGATTATCAAGAAGCTCCTGAATCGTCCTCTTCTACAACAAATTCCTGCAAGTCGCTGGGTGAAACTCTCGCGGCCCCCACAAACTTTAATGTAAATAGGGACAACGATACGACGTGGACCCTTTCTTGGGATTACACGCGCAATGACAGTCGCCCCGAAGAAAGTTTCCAAATCGAATCTCTTAATATGGATTCGAAGGATCCGACATGGAAAAAAGAAGGCACGACAAGAGCTGACGTGACTTTGTATAAGCTCAAGGGTAAGAGCAAGGTGGGCAAGTATTACCGTGTTTATGCGGTGGATGAATGTGGAAATTCTAAAGCCAGTAACCGCTTGCAGATCAATTCTAATGGATCGACCGAAGTCGAAGTGGTGACGACTAGTGAAACCGTTAAACTTGCGGCACCGACCAATTTTGCAGTGACCGATACGCTTGGCACGAACCGTTGGCTCCTTTCCTGGAGCTATTCCGGTGATAATGATGGTTATGTCTTGCAGCGTTTTATTGACAAGTCCAGCAAGTGGGAACAATTCTTGAAGGTTTCTGACCCAACCGCATTGGAAACGGTTGTCGATACGAATGCGGCTGGTAAGTACGTCCGTATTGCGGCTACGTATAAAGGTTCAGTTTCGACGTATTCTTCCAAGATTAAGATTCCGAATGCCGTGTCGACTTCGACGGGTTCTAGTTCTACTTCGAGCGGAACCAAGAGCAACTGCTCGGGAACGCTTGCTGCACCGACGAATCTTGCTGCAACGCGAATTGCTCCGAGCGTTTGGCGTCTTTCTTGGGACTACAAAAAGACAAGCACTTGCCCTGAAACGGGATTCCTCGTTCAGAAACTGGACCTCAAGGCCGATGAACCGAAATGGGAAAAGGCAGGCAATTCTGCAGAAGACGTTTATCGCTTTGTCTTGAATGGCGATAAGTACCGTGGCCTGATGTACCGTGTTGTAGCCCTCAATGGTGACAAAAAATCGGAATGGAGTAACCAGATCGAAGTGACGACCGAAACGTCGTACAGCACGGAATTTTCGTTCACAACTCCGGAACTTTTAGCATCTATCTATAAGGCGGCTGGTGGCTATGATATGAGACTCGTGGTCACGAAGAACTTCCCGAACGAGGCCATGGTTTCGTCTAGCTATACCAAAAAACTGGAGTATGAATTCCGTTGGGGCGGCTCTGCTTCGGGTACGGAAATCATTGATGCTAGTGATGCCTCTGTGAAGCAACATTTTACTGATAAGGAAAATCTCTGTAGCTCGTATGGTGAAGTTCGCATTATTTGGACTGACGTGAACGGCAAGACTGATGTGACGGAATGGTCGACTCGTGTGGGTACGCTTGCAGGTTACAATAAGAACTTGGGCGATTCCGAAAAACTTTGTCCGTACGTTTACGAAGACGAAGAGGCTGGTGGCGAAGAATAGAATCTTAGATCCACTCGCCAGTTGCTCTAGATACAATAATGCCCGCCACTTCTTTGAGTCGGCGGGCTTTCTGTTACTTCAAGAATGCGAAAAATACAGCTGCAATAATGAACAGGAATGCGACAATGTGGTTCCACTGGAGCGTTTCCGTGTGGAATACCGTTACCGCGATGGTCGTGAAAACTGTGAGCGAAATCGCTTCTTGGATGATCTTCAACTGCATCAAGCTGAAGGGACCGCCGTTGATGCGGCTGCCGATGCTGTTGGCGGGAATCATGAAGCAGTATTCAAGGAAGGCGAGTCCCCAGGAGGCGAGGATCACGAGAATCAGCGGCCAATCGGTGCTGATGTGCATTTCTTTAAGTTTGAGGTTGCCGTACCAAGCGAATGTCATAAAGATGTTGGAGCAGCAGAGAAGAAAAATTGTGAAAATACCGGCTTTCATTTTTAGGTGTCTAGGAATAGGTTTCTGGTTTTAGGTGTTTAGAGAGTCATTCTGAGCGGAGCGAAACGGAGTCGAAGAATCCAGTAAAATTTTAATGTTTCGAATTGACTAGATCCTTCGCTTTACTCAGGATGACGTTTCTCTCGTCTTTCGTCTGTAGGACCTTTGGTCCGTTCTCTCGTCTAAGTCTATACGGCCTTCCTGTAGAATGTTGGTAGGCGAGGCGCTTGCGCACTTCTTCGAGGTACTTGATGTAGTTTTCGCTTTGGTAGTCGCGGTACGTCCAGTCAAAAGCGTGAAAATGTCCGTCTTGGAAATAAAGCGTCGGCTCTACGAAAATCCCGCGCTGCATGTAGACGCGCTGGCGCTGGTCCTTGGTCGTTGCCAAAAAGAACTGCCCAAGCGTCATGTAGCCCGGATCGAGATTCACGGGGCGCAGTCCCGGTGTGCCGTTTTCCTTGGCGATTTCAAGTTCGATGTCGTTTGTCCAAAGCTTGATGTCCACAATCGTTTCGCGGTCCACGAGTTGTTCGTAGCTGAAGAACGCACGCACAGGCGCTTCGCCAATTTCTTCTTTGTAGTAATTGGTGAACGTGAACGGGAATGGATCTAGGTTCAGGTCTTCTTCGCCGAATTTCGCCTTAAGTACACCGCGAACCGCATTCACGGCATCAGCATCTTTCGCGAGAATGCCCACGATAATTTTCACTTTGGCAGGAGTTCTAATATCACCCATGCCGCCAAATTTAGTAAAAGTGTGCAAGGCGAGAAAGCGGGGCTGCTTGCAGACCCATTTTTGAGCCGAAGCCACGGATGCCGAAGGCATCAAAAGGTGAGTGCCGCGGCAAAAGTGAGCAAGGCTAGAAAGCGCAAAAAGAATTTTTGCATTTTCTAGACGAAGCTACGGACGTCGAAGACGTCAAAACATTTATGTTTTGACATGGCCGAGCCGTACTAAATGCGTCCGTAAGGACGCAAATTTAGTAATTTTGGACTATGTTTAGAAATAAAGCTTTTAGTGCGTTAATTGTTTTAGCACTCTCGTCTTTTGCGTTTGCCGAGGCTCCGCGGGTGGAGCCGACGATTCTCGATTCTGTTCCGCATGAGACTTCGCATTTTACGCAAGGGCTTTCGTTTGATGGCAAGGATCTCATTGAAACGACGGGGCAGTACGGCCATTCTGGATTGTACCGCCGCACGCTGGACGGAAAAATTTTGGATTCCGCACGCGTCGAAGACCGCTATTTTGGCGAGGGTTCCGTTGTTATGGGCGATGAAATCTATTACCTGACGTGGAAATCGCACAAGGCATTTATTTATTCTCGCAAGCCGTTTAAAAAGAAAGGTGAGTTCCGCATCCCGACGGAAGGCTGGGGCCTTACGCTTTGGCGCGACCAGCTTTTGATGAGTAACGGTTCCGATGAACTTCTGCAAATTGCACCGGGCAGCTTTTCTGTGACCGGGATTATCACTGTTCATGATGGTCGCTATTCGATTAAGCTTTTGAATGAACTTGAAATAGTTAGAAATACTTTATATGCAAATATCTGGCAGACGGACTTGATTGCCGAAATTGAACTCCCGAGCGGGAAGGTGCTACGCTACATTGACTTCTCGAAAAAGGCGGGGGAGATTCGCGACCGATTCCCAGGCGTAGATGTTCTGAACGGCATCGCCTACGATGGCAAGGACTTTTGGATTACTGGCAAGCTGTGGCCGCAGATTTATAAAGTCAAGTTTTAGATTTTTTGCTATATTTTAAAT
>Ga0310690_10008756_pt1 | contig 12787 bp, 8 predicted proteins | sample AusTroGonzalo_MG_2_FD_207661 | JGI IMG/M metagenome (GOLD analysis project Ga0310690, IMG submission 207661) | Bovine rumen microbial communities from tropical cattle in Woodstock, Queensland, Australia - Gonzalo_04 (v2) (version 2) | ecosystem: Host-associated > Mammals > Digestive system >...
GCTTCATATTTCATATTGACCATAATGTCATAAAGGCCTCGGGCCGCAGCCAAACGACGGGCTTTACCCTTTATACTCTCATCTATTTGTAAAGTTTTGGGCGCTTGAATAGTAATAGTAATTTTACTTTGAGGACGTGTCTTTAATTGTGTGCCAAAACGAGAAAATAAAGAATATTGACTTCCTTCCAAACAAATGGGAAGCAGTTGCGCGTTTGCTTTATCGGCAATCATCGCCGGACCGGGATAAATTTTCATCAGTCCACCGGTCATAGTAATACGCCCCTCCGGAAAGATTACCACGCGTTTGCCGGCTTTGACTTCTTCGATAATAGATTTAACAGCCATGGGATTAGTGGGATCAATTGGAAAGTACTTTACAAGGTGCAGAAAAGGTTTTATCCACCACTTTTGTGTCACATAGGTATCAATGGCAAAATATAAATGCCCGGGTATATATACCCAAAGCAAAACAGCATCTAAAAAGGAAGTATGATTTGCAATAATCAAGGCATTTCCTTTCAAATTCTTCCAATGCTCTAACCCGATTATTTTTACTCCATATATAAAATTCAATATGCGAGTTAAAATCATGCGTATAATGTGGTGCGGTAATAAACCACAAATATAAATGGCAGCTAGGGCATTCATAAGAGCAATTATTCCGAAAACAGTAGGAATCGTAAAATGCATTGCTAAAAGCAAGGCACAAAAACCGCTTCCCAACACCATAAAGAGCGAATTTATAATGTTATTAGTGGCAATCACGCGCGAACGGGAATCTCCGGCGGCCAAAAATTGCAGCATGGCATTTAACGGCACTACATACAAACCGCCGCACACCGCAAACCCCAACAAATCTACTGTAATGCGTTTACCCGCAAAGCTCATCAAAAACGCTTTATAATCTACCGCCTCGATTGGAGCGACATAACCGGATGCGGCAAAAGCTAAATCAGCTAAAAATACCGTCATTAAAAGTGCACTCACAGGCACATATTTACTGGTAATTTCCCCTTTTACCAAAAATTGGCAAAGCAAAGACCCTAGCCCGATTCCGCACGAAAAAAGCGTCAATAAAAAGGTAAATAATCCCGGAGTACCATTCAAAATATCATGTGCCAAAGAAGGCATTTGGGCTACTAGTGAAGTCCCTAACATCCAAAACCAGGAAATACCCAAAATACACAAGAAAATTTCATGATTTTGTTTGGCAAATGCCATATTTTTCCAAGTACTTCGGAAAAAGTTTTTATCTACTTTTAAATCTGCATTGGCCGGCTTTTGTGCCGGGATAAACAAACTGGCTAAAAGCCCCAATACAGCCACGCCCAAAATAATCCCCGGCAGCCATAGTTCATTGGCTGCAATAATAATTCCGCCGAAAATAGTACCCTGTAAAATAGAGCCATAAGTACCCGCTTCAATAATACCGTTTCCGGCAATCAATTGTTTTTCTCCCAAAATATCCGGCAAAATACTATATTTTACAGGTCCGAAAAAAGCCGATTGGGTACCCATTAAGAACAACACCCCCAGTAAAAGAGGCACATTGGTGGTCAAAAAACCAACTCCGGCTAGTAATACGATAATAATTTCTAATACTTTAGTCGCTTTAATCAATATATCTTTGCGGAATTTATCAGCCATTTCCCCTGCCAAGGCGGAAAACAAGAAAAACGGCAGCATAAATAATGCTACCGCCACAGATACGATAACCGATTTACTTCCTGCCGACAAATCGGTCACTTTATAGGTAATAAAGGTAGCCATTGCCGTGCGGAAAAAATTATCATTAAACGCACCTAAATATTGTGTACAAAATAATGCCAAAAAAGAACGGTTAAAGAAGGTTTTAAGAAGAGCAAACATAATTATTCATCCTTTTGTAAAGTTACGAACCAATTGTATAAAATGGTTTCTAATAGGATTTGACCAGCAGATATGATCCTCTCTGTCAATTCCCTTACTAGTTTATCATATTCCGACCATATCTTATCCATTAGATTTAGTATTTATTCTTTTTTGCAGCCGATTCAAACCCCCGTAAAAAAACTACCTACTAATGCAAACATTAGTAGGTAGTTTTTAATTTAACAACTTGTGCAACGATTATTTATTTTTCATGAGACTTTTTATTCTTCGTTGTATTTGTTGGTTTGTATGATTTATCACCGCCAAAAGCATAGCGGATGCCCGCGTGCACACCCCAACCTTTTACCTTGTCGCTGGCTTCATAGCTGCCAAGACCATACCAATAGAGGTTGTCTGTCAGTTGCATATTGACCCCGGCATTAACTTCAACAGTCCCACCACTCATGTCGCTTTCTTGTTTCACGCCATCGTACGACACATGTCCTTTGCCATCAAATTCATATCGGTAAGCAAGTTCCAATAAAGGCTCAATAAGCAGCCCATTACTACGGATGGCATTGTATGACAATAACACCCCTGCTTTGGCATTGATGTAATTGGCAGCATCATACTTCACTTGATCGTTTGTATTAGATACGCCCGCTTTATCAGCTGCCGCATTGATATATCCCACTTCCACTTTGGGCTCTATACGGATAAACTCGTTACGAGAGAGATCTCGGTTAATATTTTTCCCGACTTCCACGCTGGCGGTAAATATATTCTGATGCGGTTTATAAGCCAGTTCCGTTCCATCGCTAGCGTAATTTTTCATATCCAACTTGCTCCAGAAATTACGCGCTGCTATATCCACAAACCAACCGCTCTCGTTAAGCAATGTAACGTACACACCTACACCGGGAGCTTCACCGTCTCCTTTATCGTATGTACCGTTATCATTTTTTGTCTTCATACTATTAGCCGCTACGAAGCCCACCATAACACCTGCATAGAGTTTTGTGGGCTCATCGGCCCTAAATAGCCAATCATACCCGGCTTCGGCACCAAATAGGTTCATATCCGTGTTTATCAGATCTTTAACCGTCATGTCCTTGTAATAACTTCTTACCCATACACCTTGCTTGGCAGCCGGGTTGTTCATCGCCCGTAAATCACCTAAACGACGTTGCAGAGAATTCATGCCCGTTTGTGCTATTGTTGCGTTCATTACAGGGACATTAACCATGGTTTTCAATATATCACTCAGATCTCCCGTGGACTGGAGATAATAATCTCCACCGCCTGCTTGTGCCAACTTATACTCATACGCACCTTCATCCCATTGCCCACCTAATAAGTCAAACGTACCGCCTACTGTAGCACCACTGCCAAACTCTACCAATTTGATACCATTACCGGTTGTTTTTTGTGCCTCAGATACGTCCTCCAATTTCAAGTAGGCAGTACCGCTATAACTGCTTGTAATGCTGATTTTATCTGCCTCCTGCTGTTCCAAATCCACGTTCATATTAAATACAGCATTATCGGCAGTCAGGTTTTCCAATGCCACATTATTCATTCCGGCACTGTGGTGGATATTTACGTTCGTACCGGTAAGTGAAATGTTCCCGCTCAACGTATTATTTCCGTGCATATCAATGGCTCCGCCAACGGCCAACACATTACTTACCACTGCGTTCGGACTAACATCCAAACTGCCCCCGTCCATGAAGTTGTTCGTGGCCGTAGCCCCCGACATAACAATCTGTCGCCCGCCATGGAGCGTGGTGTTATTTGCCGTGGCCCCGGACGTAAGCATCAAATACCCATCCTCTATCGTGGTATTACTGGCTACCCCACCATCGTAAATTTTCTGATATCCGCCGGCGTTAATGATGAAATTACTTGCTACCCCGTTTTCCAGCAGCATAGTCTCACCGTTTTGGTTGGATCCGGAAATATAAGTAGAAGTATCACCGCCGCTTACACTAAACATGATATTCCCGCCGGTATTCTGAATCGTATCATAAGCTTTTGCCCCGGCTGAAATCTGTTGAGAACCTCCCGCGTTAATCGTGGTATTGTACACTACGCCCCCAACCTCAACATACTGCAATCCGGTGTCATTAATTGTAGTCCCGCTTGCCACACCACCATCTAAAATATGTTGACTACCGGCATTTAGCGCAGTATCACTTGCCGCAGCTCCTGAACGAACTGCTTGGTACCCACCGTTAATCGTAGTATGATTTACAACGGCGGTGGAATAAACGTCCTGCGTGCCCCCCGCATTAATCGTGGTACTATTCGCCGTGGCACCGACAGAAACGTCTTGCCACCCACCCGCATTAATCGTGGTATTATCCGCTATAGCACCGGCGGAAACGTATTGGAAACCTCCGCCATTGACGATGGTACCATATACATCGGTCCCGGCAGAAACATGTTGTTCCCCGCCGGAGTTAACCATGGTATCGTATGCCGAGCCGCCCACCGAAATATATTGACTGCCCCCAGCATTGATTACGGTAGCGAACGCTACCGCATCGGAATTAATATGCTGAGCGCCGCCGTCATTAAGCGTGGTATTGGTTGCCACCGCGCCGGAAGCGATCTGTTGATTACCGCCGGCATTAATTACCACATTAGTTGCGCCGGCGCCGGCAGAAATGTATTGGCTGCCGCCGTTAAGCGTGGTATCGTATGCCGCGGCACCGGAAGAAACGTATTGATTAGCGCCTGCCTCAATCGTAGTATTAGAGGCCACGCCGCCGGAAACATATTGATTCCCGCCGGAGCTAATCGTAGTATTGCTTGCCGCACCTCCAGTAAAAACATGCTGGCTGCCGCCTTCATAAATTATCGTACCGCTCGCCACGCCACCGGAAACATACTGCTCCCCTCCATAGGTAATGGTTGTATCGGTAGCTGTACCAGCGGAAAGATATTGTTTTCCACCGTCAATAATGAAAGTGGTGTTTGCTACACCGCCCCGAATGTACTGATTAGCACCGGAGTTAATCGTAGTACTAGTAGCACTTCCACCGGAAATATACTGCTTGCCACCGTCATCAATGACGGTGCTGGTTGCTATACCATTAGAAAGATGTTGTTGTCCACCGTTACTGATGCGGGTATCCATCACCACGGCCGTCTCTCTAATATCCTGCAACCCGCCGGAATTGATGATGGTACCTGTTGCCGAGGTGTTTTGGTAAACTCGCTGAATCCCGCCAGAGTTGATAATGGTATCACGTGCCACAGTTCCATTGTGATAAAGTGTCTGCAACCCCCCGTTAATGATAGTAGTAGTCGCCTCGCTGTGCTCCAACCGTTGGTGTCCTCCGGCATTGATCGTGGTAGAGGTAGCATGAGCACTCCGCAATTCCTGATATCCTCCGCTGTTAATGGTGGTTATGTGTGCAGATCCCCCTGCGGAAACAAATTCCCGGCCATCGCTATTAAGTGTCAAATTAACCGTTTTTCCTCTACTTTTCACATCCACCCGTTCACCTTCGGCCGTGTAATTACTTAGTACCTGGCCTGGAGAGACGACCCGGTTAGCATACGCCGGTGTCGCCAAATTATTCACTAACATCGCGCCAACCGTGGCGGTATAAGCAATTTGCCGCCCGCCGTTATAAATGCGGGACACTATCCGTTCGCCAAATCCTTGGCTGGATACCAAGCACGGACTAATTACAGCTGCACTACAACTGGAACAATACTGTTGCTCCAACGCTTGAATACAAGCACTAGAGTAGATGTTTTCGGTTTGTTGATGGCGTTTTGTGGACATTTTATTTACCCTATTTTTTGGTTTCTTTTGGCGCGGTTAATTTATAATCTTTCATGAGTTGCTTAATATGGCCAATGACTTGTTTGCCCGTTATCAAACGGGTACATTCGTATTGGCGATCCGTGTTTTTAAACTTCGGGCACCAGAAATAATCGTAATGGTCGAAATTGCAATTTACATCATCCCAGCAACCATTACATCCGTGCGAGTTAAACACGCGGTATGGTGTGTAAAATTCACATATTGGTAGTGTAAAACCGCTAATCAAAACTATGGGCACATGTGTACACCACGCAAGCCACGTCAAACCGGAGCTAAGTCCGATAAAAAAGTCGGCATGTTCCAACAGTTCAATGCGCTCTTGCAAGGGTTTAGCCCCCGTGAAATCTTCCACGTCATGCGGCATACGGTTCCAAGTATATTTAAAACCCGTCACTGGTTCTTTATCAATGCAAATTACGCGATAACCCAAATCTTTCAGATACGCAACCACTTGTTCCCAACCAAAACCATTGTTCCAAAATTTCGCCTGAGAACTAGATTTGGTAGCGATACAAACATAGCGTTCTTTAATTTTGCGTTTACTGCCGAGTTTCACACGCGGTGCTTCTTCGCGCGGATCCACACCCAGAATATATCCCGCCGTGCGATGCAAGCCCACCTTTCTAAAATCAATCGGTTGATGCGTGTCGTTTCCTTTGAAAAATAAACCAAGCATATAACTGGCATAGGGTTTTTCAAAACGCACTTTGCCCGGCATATGTGTGAAAAATAAATTGGGATATTGCCCTTCAAAAATAGTAGCCAAATTATCCGCCATGGTAATTTCAGCCGCGCATTCATGCTTTTGTTGAAAACGGTCCGCGTAGGTCATCCACCCGATAATATCGCCCAACGTGCCGACGGGGAATTTAATCTGTACTTCTTTTCCTTTTAGGTTTAAAGTGTGATTTAAAATCGGTTCTTTTTCTCCGCGCACCCACACCCGAATACGAAAGGGAATATAATATTTTTTGGTACTGAGCACCCATCCTTCGTCAGCATCACAGGCAAAAATAATGTTATCGGTTTCATCATCTTCAATTTGCACATGCCATTTACCTTTAGGTAGTAGCACACGCGCGCCATCGTTAAAATCATAGCGGATACCCATCGGCCCTTCTTGCGTAGGGATAGCCGGAGCATTGACGATAAACGGGTTTTGAACTTGTTGCTGATTGGTATTAACCGATGCCGTCACGTCCTGCGGAGCTTGCGCCGCCGACTGGGCAGTCGCGACACCTTGTGATTGAGTCGGATTTTGAGATGGATTATTAACTGCACTTTGCGTTTGTTCTTCTGGCATAAAGTTCTCTATATAAAAACAAAATTAACACTCTTTTTATTTTAACATATCTATCGTCTATCTGTTTGATAAAAAATACTCAGCATTATACTACAGAAAATCACACATTTCGCGCTTCTCTGCCTGCTCTATTTTATTGTTTTTAATGTGGATATTCCTATATAAAGGCATAAAAAAACCACGCTTTTGCGTGGTTGTCAAAATGGCGCCCTCTAGGAGAATCGAACTCCTCTTTTCGGATTGAAAATCCGACGTCCTAACCGATAGACGAAGAGGGCTAAAAGTGCGCCCGGTGAGACTTGAACTCACGGCCCCCCGCTTAAAAGGCGGATGCTCTACCACTGAGCTACGAGCGCAAAAAACGGTCAAAAAACTAGAAGGGTTTTGTGCTTCGGGTAAAACCCTCACCTAATTATTATATCAAATTTGGTTGGGAAAGAAAACTTTTTATATTTCTATCCAACGTCCTGTTTATATTATAGCAATTTTAAACTTATTTGTCCGAGTGCTTTTAATTTTTCTCTTTTCTCAGACGATAAAATTTTATTTTTCACAAACTTACTATTTTGCTAAAATATGTATATGCGCTATGTGTTTTACTTTTTTACATTGGCTTTAGTATTCACAACCGGAATGTTAGTAGGGCATGTATATATCCCTGACAACAATACCAGTATGTCTAACGCTATTTCTATGCCACCGCTAGACGATTCTAATCCGGCTTTGCAGAATGCTTCCGAAGAAGATGCTCAGCAAGCGTTAACCGATTTAACGCAAGCCCTATCTGCCTGTCCGGTAGTGGTCAATGAAGAAAAAGATACTTTAGTCAATCGCATTTCTTTATTTTTAACACTGGCTGATTTCAAAGTAAAACAAGCTGTATATGCCACGGAAATGGCTAAAAATATAGAAAATACTCGGCAAACAGCTCAATTTACCAAGGCCGCCGCAGATTATCAAGCCGCTAAGGCTAATGTGGAACAGCGCGCCAACGAATTGTTCCCGTTGCCCAGCGAAGAAGAACCACAGACAGTGCCTTCTACATCCACAGCCACTGTGACCATTTTGCCCAGCACCACAACGCTGCCCAGTATTACAACCATTCAACAGAATTAATGGGAATATTTATCTAAGATAAGATGACTGCCCGTCTTATTTTCCACGCAGGTCTCTTGTGCAATAATAGCATCCGACAAAGTGCAATTTTTGATCACCGCACCTTCTGCTACTGAGACATATGGACCGAGTATACAGTTTTCCAGCACGGCATTTGGCGCAATATAACACGGTTCAATAATGCGGACATTCGGTTTATTTTCTACCGGTGTTTTTGTTTGACGATCTAACAAAATACGATTAGTCTGTAATAAAATTTCCACCGTTCCGCAATCAAACCAATTATTCATTTTGACGGGCATAATTTCCATGCCTTGTTCCAAAAGTACCGATAGAGCATCTGTTAATTGTATTTCGTTTTTAACAGTTTTGCCCGAATCAATCACGCGCTGCAATGCAGCAAATAACTGGGCACTATCCAAAAAAGAGTACGCGCCGATTAAAGCCAAATTACTTTTGGGATGCTCCGGTTTTTCTTCAAAGCCGCAAATTTTTCCGTCTTTTAATTCAACTACACCAAAACGGCGGGGATCCTCAACGGTTTTCACTCCCACTGCATTTTTTTGAAGTTCCACAAATGGGCGCAAATCACCGTCAAGGATGGTATCTCCTAGCACGATAAAACAAGGTCCTTGTACTACTTCTTTGGCTAAATAAATCGCGTGGCCAAGACCTTTTTGCTCGGTTTGTTCGACAAATTTTACATCCAAATGAGAATAGTGCGTGCGAATAAAATCGATTAAACTTTCTTTTTGATAACCAACGATAAAAACAACCTTTTTAATTCCACATGCTTCAATTTGTTGCAGAATATGTGCAATAATCGGCTTGCCCGCCACATACAACATGGTTTTAGGACAATGAGCCGTATAAGGAAGTAGTCTGACTCCTTTTCCCGCAACCGGAATAATGGCAGTATATTGATTCATTTATTATCCGAGACGTCCCGTTTCTCGCAAAAGTTGGCGGTACATTTCCAACTGTGGGGCATACACTTGTAATGCCTCTTTCGGCGTGTATTCGCTACGATAGGTCCAGTTTTCATCCCCTACCGTGCCCGGTGTGTTTACACGGTCCAACGTGCCGATAATATCTTGCCAAGAAAACATCGTCAAAGCAGAGGCAGATGTAAGCACCCGCCATAAAATGGTTCGTTGCGTATCCAAATTAAACGGCACATTGCCGTCGGTTTTTTGCGTGGAAATCATTTCCCAAATATGCGCTTTTTCCCATTGGTTTTCTGTTTCCCACCAACCGCGCAATGTCTCCGTATCGTGTGTAGAGGTGGTCGCTAAAGATACCACCGGATAATTGCGCGGTTCACGGTAATATCCATTATCCTCACGCTCCCAACGCAGTACTTTATATCCGGCAATTTTTAAATCTACTAGCATACGGCGCACATAATTAGGGATTACACCCAAATCTTCGCCCACCGGCATAGCGCCTTTGGCACTATCTAGCACCATACGCAAGAAAGCATATCCACGGTCAATTTGGGCCTGTTCGCCTTCCACATCAAAAAATCCGGTGTCACTTCCGTTGGCAAACACATAGGTACGGTAAAATCCGACCAAATGGTCTAAGCGGAAAATATCATACAGCTCCACGGCACGGCGGATTTTACGCCGCCATAAATTAAAATTATCTTGCTTAAATTGTTCCCAATTATACGCCGGCAAACCCCAGCTTTGGCCTTTGGTGGAAAATTGGTCCGGCGGGGCGCCGACGCTCAAATCTAAACGGAAATTTTCACGCTCACTCCACACTTCGGCACTGTCCAAATTGGTACCAAACGGGATATCACCGAACAAATACACCCCTGCCGCTTGTGCACATGCTTTGGCGCTGCGCAACTGCAAATCGGCCTGCCATTGAATATAGGCAAAGAAGCCAATATATTCGCTGTATTTGGTTTCAAATTCATTGATGGCATTTTTTTCAAAATCGCGCAAACCTTCCGGCCAATCTTTCCAAGTGGTCCAGTGATAAAACTCTTTTAAAGCACGGAATAAACTGTAGTTGTGTAGCCAATTGCTATTAGCGGCGCAATAAGCCTCAAATGCTTGGGCACGCGGTGTGTTGCGTTGCCATTCCGCGCCCAAAAAAATTTGATAGGCCTGCCACAACACTTTCAATTTAGCTTCTTTAACCGCTTTAAAAGGGGCTTTGCGACACAAACGCCACGCGGCGATTTCTCCTTGTAGCTTTTGCATTTCCTGTTGGGCACGGCCGGGCACTTGTACTTCCTGCACCTGACTGACATCAATATACACCGGATCAATAGCAAAAGCACTCAATGCGGAATACGGACAATTTTGCCCGGGGGCCGTTTCTTGTAGCGGCAAAATTTGTATGATTTTTGTGCCTAAACTGCCCAAAAATTTTGTCCATTCTTTTAAAGACGAAAAATCCCCCACTCCCCAATCGGAATCGGTCTTCATGGCGGCCACCGGCAGCAGAATGCCATTAGTGCGTTTTTGTAATAATTCTTCGTGCAAGCTCATATTATTTATGGGCAACAGCCTCAATTTGTACGTAAGCTCCTTTAGGCAAGGCCGCTACTTGTACGGTAGTGCGAGCGGGTGGATTTTCTTTAAAGAAACTTTCATAAGTAGCGTTCATTTCCGCAAAAGAAGTCAAATCGGTCACATACACAGTGGTTTTAATCACATGCTTCATTTGGGCACCGGCAGCTTTGATGATATTTTCCATATTTTTAAGCACCAATTCCGTTTGGCTTTTTACATCTCCGCCAAAAATTTCCCCCGTCACCGGGTCCATAGGCAAAATACCGGAAGTAAAAATAAATCCTTCAATTTCTATTGCCTGCGAATAAGGCCCGATAGCTTTGGGTGCCTGCGGCGAGCTGATAATTTTTTTCATAAAAACCTCACTTTTTGATAACAAAAGTACCTTTTATATATGGTATCAAATACAGTTTGTAAAAGCCACCCCACAAAGATCAAAATGCCACTTATACTTCTCGTGCAAGAGTGTAAGCAATTACTTTTTTAGCCCCGGCCGTTTTAAGTGCTTGAGCACACCCTTCAAGGGTAGCTCCGGTAGTGGCCACATCATCAATCAGTAAAACAATTTTCCCTTTGACGGCTGATTCATTTACACACCTAAAGGCACCCGTCATATTTTCAAGGCGGCCTTCCCTCCCAAATTTAGTTTGGCTGGGCGTATTACGCACGCGCACTAAACTGGTTGTGTCTAAGGGTAAATTGCGCTTTTGCGCCAAAACCCGCGCCAATAATTCAGATTGATTATAGCCGCGCTGTTTTTGTTTCTTTTTATACAAAGGGACGGGAAGAATCAGTTGCGCGTCTGCCAAATCGGGGTACTTGTCCCACTCTTTGTTCATCCATTCGGCCAAAAAATCTGCCAAATAAGATTGGTCTGCATATTTAAAACAATGGATTAATTCACGTATTTGCGGACCGAATACCACTGCGGAACGTATAATTTTACATTTGAAATCGGCTGCTTTGCTCCCTCGACACTGATAACAATGTGCCCCACCGTCCGGCAAGGGTTTCCCACAACGCAAACAATATAAAGGGCCTACCGCTTGCACCGCCTTTTGACACGCCATGCAAAGCGGCTCGGTTTGTTTCCAGGGTAAATCGCGCTTACATCCGTAGCAAGTATTCGGAAAGAAAATGTGCAAAAGCATTTTCCGGCTGTTCTGCCATAAATCAGAACTGCACGGTAAAATTGGCCGACAAGTTATAGGCCAAGTAATCTTCGGTTTCCACATAATCATGATCCAACCACGTAAGCCCTCCGGCTATATTAAAACGCAAATTCTGTGATATTTCATAATCCAGCGAAGAAGTGACATCTACCGATTGGTAATTGTCTTTTACTTCTACCGGAGAACTACGATCCTTATAGGACAATACCGTGTTCCATATTACACGGTTTGTAGCATTATACATACGGTTAATAAACGGTAATTTTACCCCACGCGGCAAATTAAAGTCCAAACGCACCGTTAAGCTAGGCACCAGTTCTTTGGTACTTTGGCTGAGTTTACCATTCACAATATGTTTTTCGTAAGTACTATACAACATCTTAGGCGTGAAACGCCAGTTTCCTAAATAAAAGGATGTCTGAGCAGAAAAATTTTCACCATCCGTATCTTCCAAACTTTGTCCGGCACGCAAATCATCCTGCCAAGAAGTTTTCTTGTCATAGATGAAAACCGTATCAAATTTGTTGACCAGTAAAAAGCGCAAATCCCCGCCGTATTTAGATTGCAAAGATTTCGTATTGTTTACCGTAGTATTTTCAATCATACTGTAGCGCAATTTTAAATTAGTAGAAGATAACCAGTGTTTGGCATAGAATGCTTTTTCCAGTTCCGAAATAGAAAGCACCAAATCCGGCAATGTCATACTGCGCACCGTAGACTGTGTACCGGTTTGGTTATTCTGCTGAGTAGTATGAGTGAAGTTATTAATAAAAGAAATGGTTTTTAAAGGAGTCATCACCCCGTCAAAATCGTATTCTGCCAGTGGGCTCCAACGCTGAGAAGAAGTAATAGTATCGCGCAAAACCAAATTTTGGCGGCTGGAATAATCCCCCGTTCCTTTAAGTGAAGAACGCACCCACAATTTATCTTTGGCATTAAAATCTTCATCCACATAATACCAAGAATCCGCA
>Ga0310690_10008758_pt1 | contig 12785 bp, 15 predicted proteins | sample AusTroGonzalo_MG_2_FD_207661 | JGI IMG/M metagenome (GOLD analysis project Ga0310690, IMG submission 207661) | Bovine rumen microbial communities from tropical cattle in Woodstock, Queensland, Australia - Gonzalo_04 (v2) (version 2) | ecosystem: Host-associated > Mammals > Digestive system >...
CGGCACACGGAGCGACCGAACCCCTAAAGGGGTTGACCGCCGCCCCCTTTGAGTGCCGACGGCAAGCCGCCGAGCCGACCGCCGCACACACGGACGGCACACGGCACACACCTAACATTTGCAACCCTTTTAGTGCGTCGCAGAGAGCGCCCGGCAATAGCCGGAAACGGTTGGGCTCGCAGGAAGTGCTTATTGTCTGTAAAGAACTTGCAGGCGAACCTGATGCTTACCATCAAAAGCATAACACTTGATGGAGTCAGCATCACTAACGATGGGCTTTGCCTTGCTTATGCAGCAACAAGCACGCATAGCGTTAGACCTGACGCTTACAGGTTAATTATTGCACAATGGGGGCAGTGATGCTCTTGCATCCTGCCTCACACTATGTGTTGTCCTCAATCCCGTTCGTCCACGTCGTGAGGATGGATAGCGTAATGCTAACTGAATGCGGGTGTTGTAATGCTCAACCTTACCGAGCAATAGCGGTATAGGGCTACTCTTGGCATCAAGAGAAGCGACCTTGACGACATAATAAGGCGTCGCTTTAGGCGTATGGGAGTAGACCTGCGCCGCGTCAGATAGTGAAAATGGCAAGAGGTATGGTGCTAAACCTAAATGCGGCTTGCATAACAGTATCTATACATGACGACGCATATACGAATATCGTCGTTGACCTGCTCGCTTGCGCTATGCAGTTGTAGTGCCAAGGCATTACAATGTAACGATAGCGTCTGCGTGATGTTATGAGTCGGCAACGCCGGCGATGACTGATGGAAGGCGAAGGTATTACGATAGGCGGATAGTGCGAAAAGAAAACGAATAACAGGGTTCGTAGTTATGAGATGCGAACCCTTCCACATAATGGGGAGAGCCTTGCCTGATGGTAGGGCTCTCTCTTACTCTCAAAAGGCAAGCCTCCACGCGGCGAGAGCGGATAACCAACTGATTGCCAAATACATAAAGGAGTGTTGTTATGGAAAACACGAAAAAGGCAAGTATGCTTGCAGAGATGAAATCCAAGATTGAGGCGGCTGTCGTAGAAGGTTCCAAAGCAATCACGGCAGGAAAGTTGCCTGCACTGTATGCGGCAGAAGAAACCCTCGGCAAACTGGAAAAGGAATACGAGGGACTCGTCCTGAGTCAGCTTTATGAAGAGCTGCTCGCAAAGGATGAACCCATTGTCGAAGCGATCAAGATGTATTCCTACAAAACCCTTCGCCACCGCGATAAGAAGGACGGCGAAACGAAAAAGGTGGTCGGACTGGAAGTCGTGGAAAAAGAGCGTCAGATTGACCTCTTGAAGTTCTGCGAATATTCCCAGCGTTTCGGAGCCAAAGCCCTTCCCACTTCGTGGAAGTATAAGGCATCAAAGCTCAATCAGCTTATGTGCTTGAGGGCGGCGCTTGAACTCAAGTTCACCAAGACCGAACTCGCTGCCCTGACCAAATCCTACTACCTCGAAGAAGAGGCGCGTAAGGTTAACCTCGGCGAAACGCCTACAAGCAATACGCAGATCTGCAAAGCATTGCAGACCGTTATCGACGCTATCATCTTCAAGGATGACGGTAAAGGCGGCAACGCCTACAAGTGCAATAGCCACGACGTGGCTTATATGCTCGGCACATACACCAAGAAGGGACGCAAAGCGCTTTCCCTTGCGGTATCGAAGGACGGCTTCTTCCGCCTCGTGATTACCGAAATCTGCCTGCGCATTCTGGAGAATGGTCGCTATACGCTTGAGGGCTACAAGGTCGTCAAAGATAAGGCGTAAGGTTTTCCTCCCGCGTCAAATCCACTTGCACCACTTGACAAAAGCGATTTGACGTGATATAATAAGTATGCATAACGGAGTGGTGTCCGTTATGTGTGTGTTGGCGTGTACGTAGCGCTTGCTACGTGCGCCTTCTCCGGCTTGACACCGGAAACGGCTTGGGCGGGTGCCGTGGGGTAGTGTCCGAAACTCGCCTATCTTTCTAAAGTGGCTTGGATGACGCTTTTACAAATGACCAACGGTCGTTGCTAAAATCAAATCACATAAGCGACGGCTGCGTGACGTTAAGCCCTCGCGGAAAGAGGTAAAATGGCAGACAAAGAACAAGAACTATGCAAAGCAATTGGCAGAGAGATGATGAAGGCTGTTGACTCGTTGAGGAACGAGGACTTTGACTTCAACGAAGAGCAATGGGAGAAATATCGCGCCGTTGAGAAGTATGCTAAAGCTTTAGCCGAACAGAATGGCGGCACGATTGAAGGAACGACAAGTCATCAGACCAAGTGGTCAATGGGCGCGGTCGGGGTTCGCTTCAAAGGCGAGATTACTTTTGGCGAACAGACGACATCTATGGAAGCGTTTCGGAAAGCCATAGAGTTATGCGACGGATTTGAAATCTTTGGGACTGGGTTAGATGACGGCTCGTTTATCCTGTCGTTCTACGTTCTCAATATGAACATCCCTAAGTCAAAAGCAAAAATCTTAAAACCGAAGAAGCATTAAGCACCCGCAACCGCGAGTGCTTTTTTGATGCGATTAAGCCGCTTGCGGAGAAATGAGAGGTGCAAATGAAAAACAAAGGAATAATCGCAGTGCTTTTGGCAGTAGTCTTAGTGATTGCTGCCTTGTTTATTGTCCCCGCGTTCCTTCCGGGAACGAGGACGATTACACGATGGATCACCCTTCCGGATGGCTCGTATAACATCGAGATAGTAAACACCGCCACAGTTACAGATAAAGCAGTCGAAGGTAGAGCAGCAACCAAAAGGATCTATATGGTTGATGCCAATGATAATCCGATTGTGATAAGCGTTACATCAAATGAATATGCGTCTACAACAATCGGCGATGAAGTTTATCAATGTCAATACGATGTTCACGTTCAATACTGGCAATGGTTTGGCGAGGTTATACAGTGGTTTCTCGTCGCATTGCTTGCAATCGTAATAGTCGGGTTCGTGGTCATCTTGATGATCGCGTGAAAGGAGTCGAGTATGATATTTTTCACAATCTTCTTTTGGGTGGCGTTTGTTTGGTGGCTGTTAAGTAACCTCTTCGTTACCTTCACGTTTTCGGCAAAAGCAATGCGCGATGAATTCATCGACGGTCAATGCTTCCTCGGCAAAGTCTTCGCAAATACATTCTATTGCCTCGCGTGGTTTTTCAAACTCTTAAAGAAATATATCGCATAAGGGGGTATATGGAATGAAAAAGAACATCAGAACAATCTTTGAAGTCATCGCGATTGTGCTTATGATAGTGCTTGCGGTGGCTTTTATCATTAAGGCACAGACGCCTTCTCACGAGTTTACCAAAACGACCTACGTAGTCGAAAAGGGCGATAGCCTTTGGTACATCTCAGGTTTGTACTGTCCCGCCGATATGAACCGGTGGGACTACATACATATGGTACAGGACGCTAACGGAATGACGTCCTGCACGATTTATCCCGGTCAGAGCCTCACGGTATTTGAGGTGTTTGAATAAAAATTCAAAGAATAAGGAGATTGAATTATGAACATCAGAGACGCACAGGCAATTAGTCAGAAGACCAGAGCCCTCAAGCATTGCGAAAAGCTGCTTGACAAAATCGACAAAACCGGTGAAGTATCCGTGAAGCTGAACTGCACGGGGGTGACGTTCATCGTCCACAAGAACGACGGAATGTATCTGCGCATTGCGACCACCAAAGCACAGTTGCTTGAAGAAATCGCGGCGTATGAAGTCATCAAGGGTAAGAAAAACTCGGATGAAAACCCACCCGCCGCCGTGTCTGAGGCTAAGCCCGTACAGACGGAAGAAGAAAAGGCGGCAGTCCGCAAACAGAAGAAACGTGAATATATGCGGGGGTATAATGCAAGAAAACGCGCCGCTGCACTTGCTGCGGCAACAACTTAAAAAATTTTTGCAAAACCCCTTGACAAGTGTCTAAATATGGTGTATAATAACGACAGCAGCGGTGAGAGCTGCTTAAAACTTCGCAACAATGCAACATATTTGGACACCTCTTTCTTTTATGAATTTCTTTCTTCATTTAGCTTACGGTTGTAGGGAGCATATATATAAGCTTCCCTATATAAGGAAGCTAAAAGGCAACCTTATCAGAGAAAACAATAATACATAAGGAGTGATTGCTATGAGCGGAAGCGTCAGACTATCCCCGAAATATGGACTCAATCCCACTATCGCAACCTGTTTTTGGTGCGGTAAAGACAAAAACGAAATCGCCCTTATGGGGCACATCGGCGGTCGCGGCAGAGACCTTGAGGCGCCGAGGCGGATCGTTCTCGACTTTGAACCCTGTGACGAATGCAAGAAAAATATGGCATCAGGCTTCACAGTTATGGAAGCGACAACGGAACCGAACTCAGTGTCGTCTGTCGAAATTCAAAAAGGTATTTATCCTACCGGCAGATATGTCGTTGTAAAGACGGAAGCTGCAAACAGGATTTTCGGCGAGCAGTTTACATCCAAAGGCAAAGCGTTTATGTCTACGGGTGACTTCAGCCGTATGTTCCAAGTGTAATCTGCAATCGTTATTCCTTTTAGGGCTTTGGATGATATCTAAAGTAGCGCATTGCTGAAAGGACGGGAGACGCAGCAGGATACCTCCTTGGGCGGAGTCGCGATGGTAATTCGGCGATAAGCCATCAACTGGCACGAAAGCGACATTAACAAATGCGAATCCAACCAAATCGAGGTCACCACCCTCCACGATTTCCTGCCTTTCTCAAAAGTTCGCAATTAAATTGTTCAATGCTTGAAGCATTTCGTTGACCTCTTACCTGCTGTCAGGAAGACGTCCGCCTCAGCATGATCAGTCTATTGCAACGTGGATTGCAGAGATCCGCAAAGGTGCCACGAAACTTCGACGGGATAGAGAGAATAGCAACTCATCATTGCAAAGGTATCTAATGCGCCGAGAACGAGCAGTTGGTTAAATGGAGTGATGAACAGCCTCTAAGGTTACTTGTCGTCCCTGCTCATAAATCGACAAGCGATGACATCCCTTCATCGTATTCGCATACACAGCGATGGGACTTTCCCATTATAACGCCCTAAAGCACCGCGGTTGATGGGGCGTGACGATATTAAAGATCGAAAGGAGTACTATATGATCCAAGATTATGTACCGGCGGCAAGAAAAGTCGCTGAACGGTATTCGGTCGTCTTTGATGACGGTCATCATAATGGTTTTTCGTTCCCGTGTGAAAAGGATGGCACACTATTACCTTTGAATCCGGCGGCGAAAGAAAACTATGATTTCTGTATGAAGTCGCCTGAACGCTTTGCGCGCTTTAATGTGGTTGAGAGAGAACGCTGGTTGTACACAGAACCTGCGTCTGGCAAATGTAAATGCGGCAACCACATCGAACTCGTCAATGAGTACTTGGGCGCTTGTGAGTGCCCACACTGCGGGCAGTGGTATAACCTCTTTGGTCAAGAGCTACTCCCGCCCAATCAATGGGAAAACCGTTAACCACATCAGCCACAACGGAAACGTTGTAAGAAAATCAAATACTTATTTTAAGGAGAATAAGAAAATGAGAATCACAATCACAGCAGACGCTTACGCAATCACTTCCAGCATGACCGTTGAGGAAATCAAAACGCTGAAGAAGGCGAACCCCGATGCCCTCAAGATCAAAGACGCTGACGGTAACGAGAAGTTTGCCGTTTCCTATTCGGAAGGCAAGCCCAGCATCAATGCTTTCGGCGTAACATTCGGCGGCAAGTCCCACGACGACAACGGATTTGCAACGATCACCGGCATCATTCCGGCAGGCACTTCGTCTCCCAAGGATTATGTTGCTGACCTCGTCGCTCCCGTCAAAACCTACCTCGAACAGGTTGAGGCTGCTGCATCGCCCGCCGCTGAAGCGGCGAAGACCGCGAGAAAAGCTCTGGTTGACTCTATCGTTGTAGCTTAATCAGAGCTATGCCGAAACCTGCCCGTGGTTTCCATCCCTCCGCCACAGTCCAAGAGAGGATTAAGGGCGAATGTTAACCGAGACGGCGTCGTGGAGATTCACATCGTAGAAGCGGCGCCAGCAGTCAGGTTAGCAGTTCGTGTTTATATTGGTGAGGTTCACGAACATTTTCTAACACACAACAATTCAAAAATCAAAATGTATAAGGAGATTTGATCATGATTAAAGTTATCGTTAAGACCAACACCGTTCGCGGCAGAGAGGTTACTGCCGATGCCGAAACGACTCCCGCTGAAATTTTTGCCGATCTTGGCGTAAGCGTATCTGGCACTTCCGTCAATCTCGACGGCGTCATTCTGACCGCAACCGATCTGAATTCGTCCCTCGAAGCTCTGGGCATTCACGACGGTGCGACCGTAAACCTCAACTCGGTTATCAAAGCTGACGGCGCCCTGAGATAAATCTACATAAGGAGCAATGGGATATGGATTACATTCAAAGCAAGATCACAAGCGCCGAAGCGAACACATTCTTCGGCGTCGAGAGAAATTCATTTCCTCTCAATAGCTCTACTCTTGAAGCCACACTGAGATACATCGCTATTTCGCACAGCAGCGAACCTATGGAAAAGGTCAAGCTGTTCAACGTTTACTGCGACTCATTTTCCGGTCGCAACTACGGCAATGATTATGCCGCAAGCGCCGAAGAAGGCAATCACGATATCTGCATATATGAGTCGCGTAGCGGCGCCGAGCTGCCTTTCGTAGATCGCAGTGGATGGACTTCGATGGATACGCCTCCGTATCCCGTTGCTCCCTTTTTGAGCAGAGCTTCTGCAACCAATGTCTTCGTCAATGCAGATGCAAAACGTGTCTTGGTGTTCGTGAAACGAACAACCGATAAGTGGATTGATCTGTTTTGCGCCATCATATTCCGCGTTTTGCCGTGGATATTCCCGAATGACAATCTTACCGACCAAGAGAAAGCGTTTTCAAAGGCAATCAACAGCGGAAATGTGAATGCCTTTACGGAGATCGTTGATTCTGTGTGCAAGGATTACGACTTTAAGGCGACAATGATGCGTAAAGTACTTGTTAACTGGGGTAGCGGCTATAAGGACACCCAAATCAGAAATCTGCGCTCACAATATGATGACTACCAGAACAGGATCAATTCCAAGCAAACGGAAATTAACAATCTGCTTGACCAGCTTAGCGCAATCAATACGAATCTGGATGCGTTATTGAATGCGCCCGACGAAGAATCGACGGCGTTGTTTGATTTCTTCCAAAAGCACAAGCAGCTTGGGATTTATCACGTTATCAAATCCTCTTCCGGGCAGACACTCCAGTATTACGTGGACGAAACCATTGAGTACTATGACGATGAACAATTCCTGAGACTCTATAATAATCCGTCTTCGTTCTTCTGCCAGTCCGCAACTCCGGAAGTCAAAAAGATCTTTTATGCTATTTTCGCCCAACAGCGCGGCGTATTCAGATCGGAAGCAATGTTCTCGCTAACCAACCTTTCGAGTCTTTCCGCCGTTTCTGGCACTCGTTGTGGTTCGTTGAACGACACGAGATTGCCACATCCGCACATCTATCATCACGCTTGTCTGGGATCAAACCGCGATCAGATCGTCTCTTATATGAGAAGTGGTGACTGGGATTTGGCGATTGAACAGTCGATTGCTGCTGCAAAGAACATCAATTTTGGTGATTCAGTGGTTATCAGAGAGATGTTGAACGATGTCCGTAATCGTATGGACACTTGCAGGTGCATTATCGCGGATAACGGAAAGGAAATGACGCCGAGAGAATTCTTGGCTTACATCGAAACAAACAATGAGGAAGGTGTTCAGAATGGCTAAGAAAATTTGCCTCACGGATGACGATATCCGCGAGATGCTTGAAAACGCTTGTAAAAGCGTTAAGAAACAGAAATTCCAATCCGGAGATGTACATATCTCCGTACCGATCACACGAGACAAACGCCGTGCCGAGCTGTTCTTCACGCCGATTGCGTGGAGTAAAATGTATGCACTCGTCCACGGTTTCACTACCGAGGTTGAATGGCACGGAACGGTCGAAAGATTGAGCGAGTCACAGTTTCTCGTCAAAGATATTCTCACATTCCCGCACGAAGTTACGGGAGCAACGGTCACCTCTAACCAGAAAGAATACGAAGAATGGCAGGACTCGCTTGACGATGAAACGTTTAACGCCCTTCGGTTCCACGGTCACTCGCACGTTAATATGGGCGTTACTCCTTCCGGAACAGATATGGAGTATCGGCGTAAAGTGCTGAATAACTTCTGTGTTCCGACCGAAGAGGACGACTTCTTCTACATCTTTCTGATTACCAACAAAAAAGGCAATCTCAGCGCGGAGATTTACGATCTCAAGAACAACGCACTATATGGCACCGACGAAATTGAAATCGACGTACAGGATCCGGATGATAATTTTGTAGATGCAGTTGCTGACAAAATCGATGAAGCGGTTGCAAGTTTTCTGGAAGATCTCAACGCTGATACTCTCACAGCGGTCGATGACAAAGGACGCCTCTCATTCACGATCAAGGTGGATATTGACACTGGCGATGGCTCTACGCTTGGTGATTTCATCAAAGATGCACATAAGATCATCAAGGAGCCGAAAACCACGTGGGGCGGTTATAGCAAAGGAAGCCAATTCAAAGGGTATGGTGACTCCGCTGGCTTTGACACAGGCTCGCGCTCTCTGAACAAGAAAAAGAATGAAACCAAAGGGCAAGTAAGCATCGACGATTACGATGACGATGATGATCCGTATAGCGATTCGTGGCTTGCCAGAATGTACGGCAAATAAGGGGGTACTATGAATCTCGTAAAATCCCACGACTACTTTGATCCGTTGAACGTTGACAGCCGGTGCCACATCATTGGATGTGGCTCGGTTGGTTCGACTATCGCCGAGCTGCTTGCTCGTCTCGGCATTACCAAAATTTCACTTTACGATTTCGACTATGTATCTGCTCATAACCTTGCAAATCAGATGTTTGTGGACGCAGATATCAAACGCCCGAAAGTTGACGCTGTCAGAGATATGATTCTCGCAATCAACCCGGAGGCAGTCAACGACGTAGCCATTTTCCCAGAAGGCTGGACAGAAAAAACGCGTCTAAATGGCTGGGTTTTTCTTTGTGTAGATAACATTGATCTTCGCAGAGAAATTGCTACAAAGAATAAAATGAACCAAGCTATTAAAGCAATGTTTGACTTCCGTACACGGCTTGAAGATGCGCAGCACTATGCTGCCGTATGGTCTGATGCGAAGATGGTCGACAATTTCCTGAGAAGTATGGACTTCTCGCACGAAGAAGCTAAAGCGGCGACGCCTCGCACCGCTTGCAACGTTGAAATGGGTGTTGCACCCACAGTACGAGTGATTTGCTCATATGGCGTTGCGAACTTTATGAATTATGTGAGACGCGGAGATATCAAGAAGATGATCGTCGCCGACGCATTCAATTTTGAAGTCGAGGCATATTAACACGCAAATTTCAATAAAGCAATTTCTATTGAAAAATAGAGCTTTGAATAACATTCAAAGTAGCAAGATGTTGGAAGGTGGAAGTGACGCACTGAAGTGCAGGCGCCGGCTGCGGGCTCTCACTGCACACGCTGTAACACATCCGCGCCCAAAAGTCAAGTCCCCTTGCGCCACAATTAGACACTTTTTCAACGCTTAATCCACAATCCATTAGAATTCCAAAAATTATTTCTACAATTTTTGAACCAGAACTCATCTCAACCTGCTGGTTCCGGGATTCTGAAGGATGCAAATATCTTATGTGTTTATTGGAGTATTGTATATGCCATATATTACTATTCCGGTTGAATATCAACCGTATCAGATTTCGATTGACGATATCTTGAATGGCATCACCGAAGCAGACTTTGCACGTGCGACCAATGATACGCACGATACGCGAACCGTGTTTCGTGAAACAACGCCGCCAAGATTACTCGAAAAATTCAGCATTGACGAAATGATCTTTCTGCTTGAGGATTTTAATCGCAAGCACAAAAATCTGATCGATGTTGAAGACAAAACGACCTTGTATAGGTCATTCCAAATTCCAAAAAGAACAGGCGGGTATCGACCGATTGATGCACCGAACGACGAATTGATGACAGCGTTGCGTGATCTGAAAACTCTGCTGGAAAAGCGTCTATTCGCGTCTTATCATACGTGCGCCTTTGCTTACATCAAGAAAAGGTGTACCGTTGATGATGTGAGGCGCCACCAATCTAATGAATCAAAGTGGTTCCTGAAACTGGACTTTCATAATTTCTTTGGAAGCACGACGCCCGACTTTCTGTTCGCACAAATCAGTATGATTTTTCCGTTCTCTGAAATACTCAAGAGCGAGCGCGGAAGCAAAGCACTTAAAGATGCTTTGTCGTTGTGTTTCCTGCGCGGCGGCTTACCGCAAGGAACCCCCATTAGTCCGACACTGACAAACCTGATGATGATCCCAATCGATCACAGTATCTCAAAGATGTGCCACGAGAATGTCCCGCATCTTTGCTACACACGATATGCCGATGACATCCACATCTCCAGCCAGCTCTCGTTTGAAGGTGATGCTATTAGGCGCGTGATGAACCACAGCGATCTCCAGAACGCTGTTAAAACAATCAAAAAGGGTGAGAAGCTTGTGGTTTATGAAGTGTCACGTGATCAGGGCGTCGTTTGCTGTACGGATAATCAGAAAAAAGCAAACGATACGGCAGCCGAGGTTGGTGGCACAGTCAGCACACGCGAGGTTACCTACTATACCAAAGAAAAATATGCAGAAGCATTGGAGCGCCTTATCGTCCGCGACGAGGCAAAGACCAACGTTGTTGTTAAGGTACTTGATATTCTCAAGAAGTTCAACGCGCCGTTCACGCTGAGTTCACATAAAACACGTTACGGTTCTTCTGCCGGACGAAATTGGAACTTGGGTGTGATGCTCAACAAAGACAACCAGATCACCATTGGCTATCAGCGCAAGAAAAGACTTAAAGCGGCGATTTATTCGTTCTTGACCGACTATAAAAATGGCGTGCAATGGGAAGTAACCGATGTGCAGGTTTTGCAGGGCAACATCGCATATGCCAGAATGGTTGAAAAGGAACGCATTGATGAGATCGTTGCCGCATATAACACAAAATTCGGTCTCGATCTCGCCACAATCATCAAAGAATTACTAAGTAGTTAAACTTAAATAGGTATTTCGGCTTACCGAGCATTTGACCAAGTCGAATGTAGACAAATGTTACATACTCCACCTCCATCACCATCAGCCTACAGGCTGACGCCTGTAGCCATATGGTGATCGGAGGTGATTAACGAAAATATAATCCCCCGGCGATTCTATTTTCCTTTTAGTATTTAAGATTTAACTCATTATGAACTTACAATCGTAATTTTGCATTTTTGCAAGCTTTGGATAATATTCAAAGTAGCACGATGTTGGAACGACGGACTGGGACGACGAAGAGCTTCTCCTCAAGCTCGCACTGAACTCGTGTCCTTGCGCCATCCCGATACACTCTAAAACAATCGAATTGCTCCAAACAACCCAACAAAACCACGTCAACCCACCGCGTTACTGTGGCAACTTACCACTTTACACGGTACAAACAATCTTACTTGGCTCGATGTTGCACGGGTATCCGGATCTAACAATTGGTCTCGAAGGCGATTTTTCTTATGTGGATTGTAAGTACAGGAAAGGAATGCGAATGTATGAAGTAACCATTTATACCGACGGCGCTTGCTCGGGCAATCCCGGCGCTGGCGGATGGAGCGCAATTTTACTTTGCAAAGGGCAAAGCAAGCAAATCAGTGGTGGAGAAACCAACACAACCAACAATCAGATGGAACTCAAGGCTGCGCTTTATGCTTTACGAGCATTGAAACGCCCCAGCAAAGTTACTATTTACAGCGATTCCGCGTATCTGGTTAATGCCTTTAAGCAAGGGTGGATTGCAAATTGGATGAAAAGCGGATGGAAAACATCATCCAAAAAACCGGTACAAAACAAAGAAATCTGGCTTGCGCTTTTACAGGCGATTAAGCCACATGATGTGACCTTTATTAAGGTAAAAGGGCACGCAAACAATCAATATAACAACGAATGCGATAGGCTCGCAAAAGAAGCAATAACTCAAATAGAAAAGAGGTAACGAATATGGAATCTAAGTGTAATCTTTGCGCCCTGTTTGGCGAGAAGCCACATTGCCATAATTGCAAAATCATCAACAAAACAGTTATGCGTCCGGCTCAGGAGATCGATTGCTCCTTAGAGGAGCTTGTGGCATACATAAATGAGAATGAAGATGTCAGCGAGAGACTGACGGTTGGCGACTATAAAAATATCGAGTTGGCAACAGGCGAAGTTGTTAAACTAATCCTGCTCGACACACAGAAGGATAAGCTCGCTGATGAGACCGGATTTGCTCGCACAACATGGGGCATCTTGACTACCGATAACGGGTTCTTCGATATGAACGAGCAAAACACGAATCGCGGCGGCTTCCGTGATTGCAAGATGCGCAATGTATATCTGCCGCGCTACTTTACGATGTTGCCCGAGATTTTACGGCAAAACATCAAACCCGTTCTCAAAAAGACTTCCGCAGGCTGCGGATCAAGCGAAATTATCACCACAACGGACAAACTGTTCTTGTTCTCCGAGGTTGAAATGTTCGGCGATCCTCAGTATTCCTACGTCGGTGAAGGCGAACAGTACGAATACTTCTGTACGCGCAACAACAGATCATTCAATCGCTATACGTGGTTGCGCTCTCCGTGCAGGGGTAACAA
>Ga0310690_10008763_pt1 | contig 12781 bp, 9 predicted proteins | sample AusTroGonzalo_MG_2_FD_207661 | JGI IMG/M metagenome (GOLD analysis project Ga0310690, IMG submission 207661) | Bovine rumen microbial communities from tropical cattle in Woodstock, Queensland, Australia - Gonzalo_04 (v2) (version 2) | ecosystem: Host-associated > Mammals > Digestive system >...
ATCGGGAACGTGACCTTCATTTCTGGCGACGTGTTGAACGTCATCATGATAGATGGATACAGCGATCGATAGTCGTAAGAAACTAGGTATTCCTTGTAACCCGGAACAGAATACACGAAAGCACCAGGGAACACTTCCTTGTGCTGTTGACGGTACGGCGGGAATGTACGATGCGTGTGATGAAGATGATCCAGCATAAAGCCAGTAAGCATCTTCTTGGACGAGAATACAGACGAGAACGGAACACGAGCAGCTGCTGCAGAAGTCACCGCAAGGCGGAACATCTGAGCCTTAATTTCAATCTTTACTAGTAACTTAACGTCTTGGAAGTTATACAATACATAGTCTTCCCAGTAATTCTGCCAAGACAGATAGCCATCTGGAAGCGGAGCCTTATGCTCGCCAACAATCTTTGCGCCAATATAATCAAGTTTGTAAGAAGACTCTTCAGAAAATGTGTACTTCTTGTAGAGTTCTAGAAAGTCAATAACTTCTGTACCGTTAATTACAAGCTCGTTTTTTGCATTCAAGTATGCACGCTTGTTCTTGCCACGCATCCTTGATAGTAAATCGAGCGAAATACGGTCTTTCGGCGGAAGCTTTTCGTTAACTTGCTTCAGTCGGTTACAGATATAAACAGTATCGAATCCAAAGTTCCAGCCAGACAGAATGTCAATGTCGCTGGCACCAATGCGGTATAGTAACTTGGTAAGTAGGTCGGCTTCGTCATGGCAAAGTATATATTCGCCGTTATTCTCCTTTAAGAACTGTTTTCCTTTATCGGAGATATCCTTGGCGACGCCGTACGTATAATATCTATCTTCTTTAGATATGTAGAAAGTAACTACGTTGATCGGATACTTTGCTTCGGTAGGTAGCGAGAAACGCCCTGTAGTGGCGTTTTCAATATCTAGAAATCCGAGGTTGATATCCTTCATGTCCGGGTGGATAACACCCGTGTCTTCATAATGCTTCTGTAAAAAACGGCCACGTGGGTCGATATCGATTTCGGCGAGGTGGTTAGTCGGGCCAGCATGGTTCTGCTTGATAGCCTTTTCAACTTCACATGCTGATATTCCGTTAGCTGGAGGAACTTCTACCTTGTAGACCTCTCGATCCCAGATATCCCTCATGCCGCACGGCTTTGCGCCATATTCACCTTGCTTATCGGTATAGAACTCATGCACCGAAGGAACGGCATCCATCGTGCCGTCCGTATACCAAACGTACATACGGTCGTTCTCCGTGTCGTGGTAGATCGACCGCCACATAGGACGTTTGGGCTTTGCTTCTTCTGGAGTTATTTGTGCCATAGTGCAGTTCAGTTTAGCACCAAATATATAGAAAGAAACAATTTGAATTGCAAATACAAGAAAAACCGCCAAAAATGGCGGTTTTCCAATAATTATCTAGTCATACCATTATGCGAACACATCGCCTTTAGATATGCGTTTTTCAAGAGACTTTTTAACGGCTTGAATAAACGCCGCAGAATCCGTGACTTGTTCATCGCCCATTACACGATCAACAAATTGAACAGCGGACTGATAATCTGGTCGACTACCAATTCGTGAATGCGGATGTGCCATCCAATATCTTACATACTGATCAACAGCTGCATCAATCTTGGCAAGAATCTGAGGATCTATAGGCTGAGCACCACTGTTGGCGTCAACGCCTTCCATCCTCGGCTTCAAATAAGACGAAATTTCATCGAACTTCTTCAAGAACTTTTCAGCGTCCTTAGACGTCTTGGAATCAGTAGCCAAAGCACGAACGCCCTTCTTGAAAAGGTCGATGTGCTTCTGGAGCTTTGCGCTTTCTGTGAACTTCTTGTTCTTTTCGGCGCCGCTCTGGTTGCTGGATGCAGCAGACTTAGCAGCACTATCAAACTTTCCGCCCTTACCAGCCTCAGGAGCCTTTTCAGCCTTCACTTCGGTATTGGTCTTGACTTCAGTCGTCTGACCCTTTTCCTTCTTTTCCTTGGCATCGACGTTCTCGACAAGCTTTCCGTCGTCCTTCTTCTCGCCAGTCTTTGCCGGAGCAGCCTTTGCGAGCTTAGGATCGGAAGCGGTCTTGGCCTTGCCAACCTTCTTCTTATTTTCATCGACGCCGTCACCAGAGCACCAGCTACCAGTATCGATCTTGTGGCCGTTGAAATCGAGAATCGATTCTACAACCGGGACAGGATTCTTAACGAGGCTATACGGTTCGTCATCGATCGGTTCTGCAGAAATCCTATCGAACTCAGCCATAATAGCGTCATCTTCAAACACATTGAATGCCATAAACACCTCATGAGTCGTGTTTTTGTCCAATAGTTTATTATGTGTCACAAAAAAGTTTTTTCGATAAACTGATTGTATCTCAAGGAATAGCATATGGACGATAGAAAACCATCAATTGTAGACAAGATTCTAGACCAAAAGACGACCGAATTTTCAAGCGAACAGCCGCCCAACATTCAACGATTGGCTAAATTGTCCGGTAAGTCGCCCAATGCAGTCAACGTCGAATACGAAAAAGAATTGCGCAACATCGAGCACGAACAGATGAAAAATCCACCGGCGATGACCAACAGCACTGACTTACAGTCATTAGCACGAGTCAAAGCCGTTGATAATCTGGAAAAGCAGTACAAAACTGGGCAAACTGAAGAATCAGACGAAGTAACGTACAATGACCTTGTCGGTGACATCACAAACGATTTCGGACAAGATCCAGCCGCAGACGAATTTAGCATGTTTGCTCCAGGTGAGCAAGACATGGCTGACCAGATGTTCTCTGATATCGACGCAATTAACGACGCAAACCCATACGAAGAAGAGCCAGACACACCAGCACTTGACGCTATGGACGACCTAGAAAACATTGCAGAACCAGACGACGGAACAGTATCAATGCCTAACGATAGCGCCGAAGAACCAGCAACAGAAGAACCGGCAGACGAGGAATCACCAGCAGACGATACTGAGAGCTTCGATATACCGGATGTTCCAGAATAACAAAAAAAGCGGTCAAACGACCGCCATTTTTAATGCATCCAGAAGTTAAGCGTTGTACGTACACTTCCTCAAGAACATACCATTACCGTAAGTCATCATGGTACGGCCATTTGCGAAGCAATGCTGTAGCACAAGGTCTGGGCAACCAGAGTTACGCACCATCATCGTAAACACATCTAAAGGAAGTACAATTTCGAAGCCAGGCTTTTCAATCTGGCAGTCGCCAACGCTGAGGTTTACATGGATACGTTCATCCTCAAGACCTTCAATTCCGATAAGGCCGTCCTCAATAGCATAGATACGCGCCTTACCAGTCGGATTGACGTAGTTCATATCGAAGTACATTCCGATTGCAGCTGAAATCGATTCAGCCTTGATATGGAAGATGCGTTCCATACCCTCATTGTTATACGTCGCAAGCTTGGCGTCGCCACATGCAGCTTCGATTGAAGCGAACGCACCAGAAATGCGAATCTTCTTGTGTGCCGTATCAATATCGACGATAACATTAAGAGACAAGTCCATGTCAAGAGCATTCACTAGCGGGATCGCCTTGAAAATTTTCGACGGAATACTCACACTAAAGTCAGATGTGTTGTCAAACTGCTTTGCACCATCAGTATTATCATTGACGACAACCATATTCTGCATGGCAGTAGCAATCGTGCAATGTTCGTCACCAGTACGATACGACACACGACCATTCTTGCGGTGAATTTCAACAGCATCGAACGTATACACACTATCTAGAATGGTGTTGAATGAAATCTGATCCATGGCGATACGAACATTAAAGTCGTCGTCTGACGCAAACTTCACTTCAAACGGATCGCAAGCATTGAAGCCAATTTCAAGCTCAAATCCGCCCATATTGTCATTAAAGAATGCACCCAGGTACAACTTACCTTCGCTGACCCAAAGAGCTGCGGACTTTTCTGCAGTAGTCATCAGCTTATGCACAGCGTTGCAGAGGTCATAAATCTTGATAAACACTGGGCCATCCAACGGCACGGAAACCGGAAGCGCATCCATTTTAACGTGAATACCATTATCCGTATCGACATGCAGCCAGATCTTATTATCCTTCGGGTCAACCTTAGTTTCGAGTCTTGCGACAGTTTCCGTGTCAAGCAACGACTGTTCAACAAGTGACAAGGCTTGTCCAAACCGTCCTTGAAGTACAAACATGGTCAACGGCAAATCTTCGCCAGACGTAGTTTCTTCAGCTTCGTCATCAGACGGTGCTAATGCGTTAAAATCTTCAAGCATGCCATGAAGCGATGCCGCACGAACTTTCTGATCTTCTGTGATTTTCAATTCGCTCATATAATATTTCCTTTTGTTTGTTAAATTATATCAAAAAGGCCGCATCGCTGCGGCCTTGATTTTAAGATTAATGTTAATTAGATGTTTGTCATTGCCGCAGCAGATTCCTTCATCTTGTCAGCGGGTTGCTGAGAAGGGCCCATATCTGCGCCAAGTTCATCTTCTTGTACGCCGAATCCGAATTCATCGTCTGCTGGCGGAAGGTCAACTTGCGGTGCATTATTGACTTGATCCATTGTAGATTCCCATGATCCATCGTCCATGAAGCTAGAGCCACCGTCAAATGCGGCTGGAGCATCCAAGTTCAATCCATCGGACGACGAATTCTTGACCGCAGTCTCGCCTTCCAACGGATCCAACTGATCTGTACTCATCTCAGAACCAGTAGTATCTGGCTTATGCATTGCATCTGGGAAGATTTCAGTCAACTTGTCATTGAATTCAGACAGCGATACTTCAGATGTCTGAGGATCATTAATGTATTCAATAAACTTGTCAATTTGTTCTTGAGGAACTTCTGTTTGTTCAAACTCAGGGAATGCCTTTACAAACGCTGGTACAATCTTATCAAATCCTTGATTCTTCAATGGCTGTGTACCGTTAAAGATTTCAGATGCGCTCAACGCATACCCACTACCAGAATTCTTAGCTTGGTCAGCACTCTGCTGAGCAATAATCTTAGCCAACGTATCCAACGCAGCATTCTGAACTTCACTCTTGTTTTCAGTTAAGCCATCAAGCAGCAGCGTCGTTTGTTTGCCATCGTCAGCAGAGTCACCGCCATTTACATCACCAGCATCCATACCGCCGTTATTATCCATACCAGGAATATTTGTTGGAGGATCAAGGTCTTGCTGGCCGTCATCCATAGCAAAATCTTCAGCGCCAGGAGCTTGTTCGCCATCTTCGAGCAAACTCACCGCATTGCAAAGATTCAAAAGCTGCGAAAGCTCGCTACCGACGCATTCATGATAGACCGCGCTGTCGGTAGCCATCCATGAATTGCTTTGGTCTTCAGTGCCGTTGCCAAGTCCAGTCAGCGTCTGCATGGTATCGAGGTCATTACCGACGTCATATGTATTGTTTGAATCGATAAGCTCGTCACACGTTTTCAGAATAGTATAGCCAAAATTCTTGGTAAACTGAGGACTCTGCAACGATACTTCGTACAAGTTATTCAATCCAGTATCTGACGTTAGCTTGACCGAAATATTGTCATTTTCGTTTGGATAATATAACTCGACAAGCATGTCGTGGTCACGACGGTTGATAATGAACTTGCAATGAGTTTCCTTCATGTCGATACTTGCAAGGTTCATGCGCATACCACGGTAAGCAGTATTGGTAACGGCTTCATTAAACACCTTCTTGTAGAGGTCACGAGTCGTAATCAAGTTCTTGCCATAGATAAGCGGCTTGTTTTTGTCAAACGTGCGATGATCCCAGTCGTCACCATCTTGCGGCTTCTTGACCGGATCTGGAATCTGCTTTGTCAGCATCTTAATAACTTTGGCCTTTGACGGAACTACTGGGCCACTCTGGGTGGTCACATAGGCATAGTCCTTCATAGCCTTGAGAAGCTTATTCTTGTCGATTGGGGTTCCCATGTAAATATCCTACATATGCTTGCTTTCAGTTTATCATAAAAACAAAAAATGCGGCGAGCCATAACTCACCGCATTACCCATGACAAAATTAATTTACTGCACCAAATCGAACTGGGAGTATGCACCCGCAGAACATTCAGCCGCACCCATCCAGAGAGTCATCGGCTTGTCTGGATTGACACCAGGTATTAACGCAGTGGCCTTCAGTGACATCTGTTCTACACCTTTGAACGAAGCATAGGTAATGTCGATATCATAGTCTCCGCCAATACCCTTCATGTAGTTAAACAGCTGTACTGGGAACACCGTTACGGTTCCCGGACGGAAAATCTTGTGAACCAACTGTGTATCAATTCCACGAGTACACGTTGCTGGAACGCAATATGTAATCTGCTGGGACATCTTTCCCTTGATGTAGAGCTTGATACCACCGTCATCAATTCTGAGAGTGACAAACTCGCACGTAGGAACTGCACGAAGCTTCGAAACAAAGTCCTTGACCATTTCTTCTGAGAAGTGCATCTCGCCTACTTTCTGCATAGGGTCATTGTCTCGTGTAAACGGAATATGGGTATGGCCTTCCTTAAAGCAGCTTGGGTCTGCGGTCGGCGTACGGCACGTAATTCCGCCACCAGAGAACTTGATGTATTCATATCGACGACCAGTAATGGATGTATCGACTGACAATTCAGCTGTACCACGCTTGGGGAAGTTAGCCAGCTCGGCGTATTTGACAAATTCATTCAGCGAAAAGATGTTAATTCTGTTTGTGTCGAAATCCAAGTCATCAGAAGATGCGGCAAGATGCGTCATCATGGCCATTTCCGGGACACTGATATGGTTACCGGGGAGACGACCCTTGACATTGCCCTTGAACATAATCACACATCCAGTCTTCGTAATAGAACTGATGTTCTTTAGTAACTTGTAGAACGGTTCGCTAAAACGGATACCAACCGCAGAATTTTCTGTTTCTTCAGCCATATAAAAACCTCAGCATAAAATATAGTCTAAATATATTTTGGATTCAAATCGTACTTTGTGACTACTTGTTTACCGATTTCAACAAACTTCGGCTCCAGCAAGTTCCACTCTAACGGAGTAAACGGCGCATTGACATCCACACACCAGCTGCTGTCCACTTCGATCTGCTGCATACGAGCGTCCAGTCGATGCATTACCATGGACACAACATACGGTACGCAGCCTCTGCCGTCACCGAATCGGTACAGCTTATGGAAATTTCTCAATATAGGAAGATAGCCGCCACGGATAGCAACAAACGGGCCATCCAACACAGCAACGTCATGTGAACCGGTGACCGATACGGAACCAGCAACACGTCGGTTGTACATGCCGTCGGTGAGTGAATATTCACTATACATGCCATAAGTATTAGGGCAGCGCATCCAAGTTCCATCCGGCAAGAAGTATTCATAGCCAAACGGAGCCACAGCACCTACGTCGCTAGGAACTTCTTCCAGCTTCTTGATAAGCGACGGATCATAAATGATAGACGACGTATGCGCCAAGATAATCCATGAGGGAGGAACCGTCGGATTAAGTTTCACCAACTTTTCAGCAACGCGAGAAATGTTGATGAAAATCGACATCTGAGGATTCAGCTTACGGCGCATTTTAACTGTCTGGTCGCTAGCGATATAGACCAGTTCATCACGAGTAGCAGCGTACTTCTTGTATGGTATAACGCCATAAGAACTTTTGCGTCGATAAAGAATCGTCACGACACATGGCGTCTTGCTGTGCTTCAATATCGTATTATTATTCAATCGGATAGATTCAACCTTACGAAGCCCCAGGGCCTTTCTAATCTGGTTTTTCTCGGCTTCTTCCTTAGATCGTTCTGCGTAAACCGCACGCCTACGGTCTTCTGCTCGAAGTTCATTTTCTTGCAAGGCCGCCTTGATTGCAAGTTCAAACTCGTCCATGATAGGTTCTTCAGCCACCAAATATTTGTCGTTCTTCTTGCGAGTTTTAGCAGCTTGCTCACCAGCCCTTTTACGCTTGTAATATTCCGCACGTCTGTTAGTACGGTTTAACTTGTCCATATGCTGCTTACGGAACTCGGTCAATTCCATTTTCGGATCGACATTAGCACCAGAAGCAACGACCGCATCGACATCTTCTTGTAGCCAACCCCACATAGGATATGCTGGCCAGCCACTCTGCTTAGCCTCTTCATTCTTTGCTATGTATTCTTCCGGCGTCAAGATAATATATTCACGGTCGGCCTCTTTAATATTCTTCATGTTCATCACTCTTGGCGGAGCAACAACACGGCACTTTCCAACAATGAGGTTATCGACCCAGTAGTTACTTTTTCCAAACTTTGTACGTATAGAGAAACGGCTGTAGTATGGTTTTCCTTCGCAGTAGAAGTACCGACGGTTCAGCATGTTATACAATTCGTCAAGTTCAGACTTCTTGAAATAGTTCCTAGTTCGAGTACCAGTCTTCACTTGTTCTGGATGAAGCATCTTAGCAAAGATAAAACGAGTCAACTTGCGACGAGTTACCTTCATGTATACGCATGCCATTCCGGTCGACAATACGTCTGGCAAAGGCTTCTTCCTGATGATTCGGCTTCCCTTTTTGACAACTTCATTAATAGAATTGTTAACATACTGGATAATGTTCTCACGAGTCATCCACTTATAACGCTTCTTTCCAGTAGTGCTGTGTACCCAGAATGCGATATTAGCTTTCCCAGTACGGCAAGCACCACGGAGTTTACCCGGTGTCGTGCCTATGAAAGTAGCGCTATCCTTGACATTAAGCGTCTTTGGAAGGAACTTGAAATTCTTTGACGGAACATAGTTCTTTAGAAACCAGTCGTAATCTTGGAAGTATACATACTTGCCATATTCGTCCGCTGGCTGCTCCTTTATAATTCCCTTACGAACAAGTCGCAAATACGTCATCGCATTGACATCCAAGTCGGCAATTATTTCGGCTGGTCGTATTTTCGCAAGAGGATGTGTAGTACACGGCGGTTTAAGCCCATACGCACCCAGTCGTTTCAAACAGGCATCATATCGATATTTCTTATGGCCAAGATAATTAACAATATACGGAATACCCTCAAAGAATCCCATGCTCTTCAAGTCATATACCGAACGGTCAATATACTGTGCAATCTTGACTGGTGGTACATAATCATCAATACCTTTCTGTCTCAACGAATTAAGCGCCATTAAAAAAATACCTCAACTTTATTCTTTGCAGCCATTTTCTGTACAAGCTGCCTACGCATTTCTTGCTGCTTCTGCCGTTCACGCTTCGCCAAGTCTCCTCGTTCCAAGGCAAATATGATAGACGCACCTTCCGGAGACTGACAACGTTGTTCAATGAAGTCGCTACAAACATATCCATCATCGTCCACTGGCATTTCACCGGAGAGAACGGCACCGTTAACATCCTTTTCCTTAATTCCAGACCAGTTGAACCACTTATAGCCCTTCTGCACCGACTTGAGCCTAGCTAGCTCACCAGCTTTATCGTTATCCCAAATAACAGTACAGTTGTCCTTATGTTCAAGGATCTGAGGATTATCGGCAATGACTTCGTCAAAGTGCGAAATGCCGCCGATGGCGATTGAGTTGCGAATGAACGTAGAGTCAATAGTGCCTTCCAATATGTAGAACGGTTTCTTTACATCTAGGAAATCGATGTTATATGCTTGACGTTTAACACCCTCGAAGTTACGGTAACGCAACGGGTTCTTGGGGTCAATGGCTCTAGCGTCAAACTGCGTCCATGATCCGCCATACTTATAAAACGGAATAACTATACGGTTCTTAAATTCATTACCAATCGGCTGACCGTGTTCGTTAAGGATAAGCCCACCAAGAGAATCACGTTTTAAAAATTGATCGCCCTCTTGGCAAAAGAACCACTGGTCATATACTTCTTGACGAATCCGGCGACGCTTGCAGAACTCAACCGCTTGTTCAGCCAGTGGATGATGATCCATTAAGGATATCAGCTCGTCTTCTTCAAACGGCAAGTCTATCTTCTTTTTAGGAAGCACTTCTTCGTGGGTGTCTTTATGGCAATCCCTGTCCAAACCGTATCGCCACATGTTATTGTAAACGGCAACATCGTTTTCCTTCAAGTACTTCATAAAATGCATGCTTGCTCCGCATTTGTAGCAACGGAACAACCACTTATCACGATATACGTAAGCTTTCTTCTTGTTCGGCCTCGCAGGGTCACCACAGAACGGACAAATAAAGTTATACCACTGAGATTTCTGCTCCATCGCATACGAAGGATCGCCAAACTCAGCCTTTACTGCTTCATCCAATACAGCATCTGGTACATTATCGTAAGAATAGGACATACAAACTCTTTAAATAAAGTGGCGCTCAATTATTAATCGAGCGCCACAGTGCAACTGCCATATCTAGCTGAAAAAAAGAGATAAAGACTAGAACGGCAATTCGGAATCGTCGTCGTCACCTTCTGGCAACTGGTTAGCCATCGCAGCGGCGTTTGCAGCTTGTGCAGCAGCACGACGTGCGGCGAACGCAGAGTTAGCAGCCGGAGCTTCCTTGACCGGAGCAGCGGTAGCACCGCTGACTAGTAATTCGTCTTCGTCTGGTTCCTTTGCGGGAGCTGGATCCATTGCGGCGGAGTTGCCGAGGAAGTCAGCTCCAGCAACCTTTGTTGTTGGACGGTTAGCATAATTCGGATTCTGCGGAGCACCGAAGCTAGCGCCATTGGCTTGGAAGCCGCCTTCGCTACCAGCGCTCTGTGCTGAAGATGCTTTTTCAAGGAATTCACGCCACTTAGCGGCAGCAGTTGCTTCATCCGGAACATCAGCCAAGTACTTGGTCAAGTCATGGCAGTTGTTAAGAATTTCAAGCATTTCTTCCTTCGTGTCAGCGAGCGGAGTCGATTCTGCCACGTAGTCAGAGCCATCGTAAGAAGTCATGTTCTTTGCAGCATCCCAGCTGACAATAACACCAAAGTCGACGCCCTTGGTCGGAGAGTGAGGAATGAACTTGCGACGTTCCTTCTTCATCTTAGCCAACGCACCCTTTGCCGGTGCGCCATTTGCATTCTGGATTTCGGATTCAACACTGTCATCGAACGGTGCTCTCAAAGTGCGTTCAACAGCGTCGCTGTGACGCCACACGAGAACCTTACCATTGTTGGCGGACTTGTTATCGTCTTCACGAACGAGGATGTTCGTGTGCCATTCCGGGCGTGCAGTCATGCTCGTCCATACCTTGAGCTGCGGAGAGCCCTTTTCATAGGTCTTTGCGAGTTCATTATAGCGATCCCAAACGGCACGGCAGATCGGGCAGTCACCGCCGTTGTTACGGCAGCACTTCACTTCCATATGAACGCCATTAAGCTTGAGGTGGTGATAAAGAACCTTCACACTCGGATAGGTCTTGTTCTTGACGCCTTCAATACCTTGCGGAAGAAGACGGATGATTGCGCTGTAGCTAGGATTGCGCTTGCTCACACTAGGCTTCCAGCGAGTCGGGTCAACTTTGCCACTTAGTGAAGTAGCTTCGTCGAGGTTAGACACGGTGTCAATGTCGAGGTCGAGAAAATCGGCATCTGCTTGGGTATTTGTATTAGTCATGGGGATTACTCCTTGGATAACATTGGTTTACTTATGGTTATTTATGGTTTACTTGTTTATTTTGGTGATTTTGGTATAGCTGATCACCAACAGCTGTATAAATATTAGCAATAAGAAATTTGAATTGCAAATTGGCTATTTTTTAGCATTTTCGACGCTTGTTTTATTATGCGTAAGCAACAGCATAGCGTCATGACGCTTCAAAGCGGCATCGACTTGTTCTTCCAAGTTTTCCGGCAATTCAAAATCGAGTTCGTCAAGATGGGCTTCCTTCAGCGATGCGGTAACTTCGTCCATGAGAGAATCGAAGTCCCAAGTAAGCTGCTTGGAAATGACGTTGTTGATAACGCATAGGTCAGAGAACTTTGCGGCATCACCAACCAGTTTTTCGTTATCGACCTCCTCTACATTATTCGGATCATAGTCATCCTTGATATGCAGAGAACCATCTTCATCAATGTCCAGAACGTTAGCGGCATCCTCGTCAGTCATCGCAGTTTCCTGTGTGACCTCTTCATCGTCACGTGCGTATTCATCAGCAAGCTTCATATAGCTCTTACCAATGAACGGATTACGCTTCTGCTGTTCGACGAGCCACTTGTTATAGGCTTCCGTACGTACCATAACGCCAGTACCAGCGCCACCGAAACCTTCTCCGTCCTTACCGGAGCCAGAGCCAATGTTTACAATGGCCTTCGTGAGTTCATCACGCTTTTCGAGAGCGTCCTTCTCAGCAACTGCGTTATCTTTTTCATGCTGGTCGACAATTTTCTTGTAACTAGATCCAAACTTAAAATGTGCCATACAAAAACCTAAAACTAATCGTTCAATCCCGCTAAAATAAAAGCTTCTTCTTCTGGATCTTCCTCGGTAAGTTTATCAAGATACTCTTGAGACAGCTTGATTCCTTCGGTAGATTCATCGTCAGCAGCTTCGGTACGAGTAGCAGCATCCTCGATATCCGTCTCGGAGGCGTTAATGCCAGCTTCCTTCGCAATCAATAGCTTGATATCCATATCCAGCATCGCAGCAAGCTTAGTAGCGTCAACCATCTTCTCGATGGCAACAAGCAACTGCATCATTCCGAAGTCCTTCTTGCAGTACTTATTGTACATCCACCAAAGACCGGCGTTAATCTTCTCGCTATACTTCTTCAATGTCGCTTCCGGCATCGTAAGAACTATGCAAGCATCACCGTCAAATCTTGGAGTCTTCAGATACTC